>OGEK01001677.1_pt1 | contig 13314 bp, 12 predicted proteins | sample 1570641 | NCBI WGS metagenome assembly OGEK01 (sample SAMEA2582136, study PRJEB24529) | metagenome | biome: Human gut stool | place: China | collected 2011
AGGAGATGCGGCTCACCGACATGCAGTCGATGGGCAGCAGGGCACTGATGCCGCACCCCACATCGCAGAACGCACCAAATGGCTCAATGTGAGTTACGGTGCAGGGCAGGATATCGCCGGGAGAAAGGGCGTCGAGATAATCGGCCTTGCACATCCGCTGCGCTTCTGCGCGGGAAAGCCGGTAGAAGGGCTGCCCGTCCTCGTCGGTGTCCAGAGCCTGCACCACAAAGCAGGTGGGGCGGCCCACCCGCGTCAGCACGGCAATGTCCCGCACGGTGCCGTTTTCGGCTCCGTCGGCGCACTGCACAAAGGGCATCACGGCCCGGACGCCGCCCAGGTCGAACCGCAGCTGCCGCTGGGTGTCAAAGGCCAGGGCGGTGGCCTGCAAAATCTCGTGGCTGGCCATGGCGGCCCGCAGCTCTGCAGCGGACAGCCGGGCGGCGGAACGGTAATTGCCTTCGGTACGGTATGCTTGCATCATCTTTCATTCCTCTTTCTCTGTTGATTTTTGGGTTCTGCGCTGCGCGGGGCAAAGCACGCTCCCATTTTCAACGATATGCATCCGGCGCGGCAGATATTTGCATTTTGCAGGCGTTTGCATTATACTATATCTGTATGTGCGGCAGGGCCTGTGGTCCGGGTGCCGCACAGTTGCCGCCGACCATTCTGAGGGGCGGCAGAAGGGAGCGACCAACGCTATGGATATCGCTGTGGGAGATACCATCCTCACCCGCAAGAAGCACCCCTGCGGGGCTTCCAGCTTTGAAGTGCTGCGTGTCGGCATGGATTTCAAGATCCGCTGCACGGGCTGCGGGCGCGAGGTGATGCTGCCGCGTGCAAAAATTGAAAAGAACATCAAAAAGGTGGTCAAACCTGCACAGCAGGCGGAGTGACCGCCCTTGTGCCCATTTCCATCTGAGAACGTTTGTAAGGAGAACTGCCTGTTATGCCCGATTTTTCTGCCCAAATGGATGCCGTGTGCCACCGGTTTGAGGAGCTTTCCGTCCGCCTGAACCAGCCGGATGCCGCTGCCGACCCGGCACTGTTCCGCAAACTGATGCGGGACTACCACGAGACGCAGCCGGTGGTGCAGGCCTACCGCGACTGGCAGACCGCCCGGGACCATCTGGCGCAGGCCAAAGCCCTGCTCGAAGAACCCATCTCCGATCCGGACTTCAAGCAGATGATACAGCAGGAAATCAGCGAAAAAAGTCAGGATGTGGCAAAGCTGGAAAATAATCTCAAAATTCTGCTGCTGCCCAGGGACCCGCGGGACGAAAAGAACGTCATCATGGAGATCCGGGGCGGGGCAGGGGGAGAGGAAGCCGCCCTGTTTGCCCACAGTCTGCTGCGCATGTACACCATGTATGTGCAGAGCCGCGGCTGGACGCTGGAACTGCTCAACCTCAACGAGACCGAGCTGGGCGGCGTGAAGGAAGCCATCTTTTCGGTGGAAGGGGCTGGGGCCTACAACCGCCTCAAGTACGAGAGCGGGGTGCATCGGGTGCAGCGCGTGCCCGAGACCGAGACCCAGGGCCGCATCCACACCTCCACCGCCACGGTGGCCGTGATGCCCCAGGCAGAGGAAGTGGACTTTGCACTGGACATGAAGGACCTGCGCATCGACACCTTCCGTTCCTCCGGTGCGGGCGGCCAGCACATCAACAAGACGTCCAGCGCGATCCGGGTGACGCACATCCCCACCGGCATGGTGGTGGAGTGCCAGAACGAGCGCAGCCAGTTCCAGAACAAGGACAAGGCACTGGAGATCCTGCGCAGCCGCCTGCTGGCCCAGAAGCAGAAACAGCAGCAGGATGCCATTAACGCCAGCCGTCAGGGGCAGGTGGGCACCGGCGACCGCAGCGAAAAGATCCGCACCTACAACTTCCCGCAGGACCGCTGCACCGACCACCGCATCGGCCTGACGGTGCACAACCTTGCAAAGATCCTGGACGGCAACCTCGATGAGGTCATCGACGCCCTTGCTACCCGCGAACAGGCAGAAAAGCTGCAAAAGCTTGATTTGTAAAACGAAACGAATCAACGAAAGAATTTGCCGAAAAGTAAAAATACTTTACACATAGAAAGAACGATAAAACGTATGAAAATTAAAACCGAAGTTCTGCCTGCCGACAAGGCAGAAAGCATTGCAAAGGCCGCCGAGCTGCTGCGTAGCGGGGAGTTGGTGGCCCTGCCCACCGAGACGGTGTACGGCATTGCCGCCGACGCCCGCAACGGCGAGGCGGTGAAGAAAATCTTTGTGGCCAAGGGCCGCCCGCAGGACAATCCCCTGATCGTCCATGTCACCGGCCCGGAGATGCTGCCGGGTCTGGTCAGCGAGGTACCGGAGCGTGCCCAGCTGCTGATGGCGGCCTTCTGCCCCGGCCCCCTCACCATCATCATGCCCCGTGGCCCGGAGGTGGCAGCCGAGTGCTGCGCCGGTCTGGACACGGTGGGCATCCGCATGCCCAGCCACCCGGTGGCCCGTGCGGTCATCGAGCAGAGCGGCTGCGCCTTTGCAGCCCCCAGTGCCAACCTCTCCGGCAAGCCCAGCCCCACCAATGCGCAGGATGTCTTTACCGATATGGACGGTCGCCTGCCCCTCATTCTGGACGGCGGCGAGTGTGACGTGGGCGTGGAGAGCACGGTAGTGTCGGTGGTGGGCGACAAGCCCACCCTGTTCCGCCCCGGCCACATCACGCTGGAGGATCTGGAGCGTGCCCTCGGCGAAGAGGTAGAAGTGTCCAAAGCCATTCTGGAAAAGCTGCCGGAAGGCGCTGTGGTGCGCAGCCCCGGCATGAAGTACAAGCACTACGCCCCCAAGGCGGATGTGACCTTGCTGGACGGCACCTTTGAGCAGTTCAAAGCCTATGTGGATGCTCACGCCGAGCAGAATCCCAGCTGCCTGTGCTTTACCGGCGAGGCGGAAAAGCTGGGTGTGCCCTGCGTGGAGTATGGCCGCGAGGGCGACGGTGCCGATCAGGCAAAGCACATCTTCCGCTGCCTGCGTGCGCTGGATGAGCAGGGCGATGCCGTGGTCTACGCCCGCTGCCCGCAGAAGGACGGCCTTTCCATGGCGGTGTACAACCGCCTGATCCGCGCTGCGGCCTTCCGGGTGATCAAGCTATGATCGCGCTTGGCATCACGGGCCGCAGCGGCTGCGGCAAATCCACGGTCACGGCGGTGTTTTCGGCCCACGGTGTGCCGCTGGCCGATGCCGACCAGATCAGCCGCGAGATTTTACTGCCCGGCTCGCCGCTGCTGCCCCGGCTGGCCCAGCGGTTCGGCGCGGACATTTTAAAACAGGACGGCACATTGGACCGCCGCCTGCTGGCTGACCGCGCTTTTGCCACCCCGGAAGGCAAGGCGGCGCTGGACAGCCTGACCCACCCGGAGATCGTGCGCCGCATCCGTGCGGCAAAGCAGGCAGCACAGGATGCCGGTGCACCACTGTTCGTGCTGGATGGCGCGGTCATCGTGGGGACTGCGGCGCAGGCCGAGTGTGACCGCCTGTGCGTGGTCACGGCACCGTTTGAGACCAGTGTGGCCCGCATCGTGGCCCGGGACGGCATCTCGGCCGAGATGGCCGCCCGCCGCCTGAACGCCCAGACACCGGAAAGTACCCTCACCGCGCAGGCAGACTATGTGCTGCGCAACGATTCCAGCCTTGCACATCTGCAGGCTGCGGCAGAGCAGCTCTGCACAAAGCTTCTGGCAGAAGGAGGTGCGGGAAAAGAATTTTGAACAAACGATATAACGAACAAGATCCTGCACCGCAGTACGACCCGGAGACGGCCCGCATCCGCCGCGCTCTCCGCGCCCAGAAGGCACGCCGCCGCAAAAAAATGCGCAGCCGCAGGCTGTTCCTGCTGGGCATGGCGTTGATCCTGCTGTTTGTGCTGGTGCCCAACTTGTGGGGCAGGGCGGAACGGCTTTTATACCCCCGCAAGTACGAAGTGCTGGTGGACCAGTGGGCGGAGACTTACGGCCTTGACCCGCTTCTGGTGGATGCCTTCATCCGCACCGAAAGCGGCTTTGACCCGCAGGCCACCTCCACTGTGGATGCCCGGGGCCTGATGCAGATGACCGAAGAGACCTTTATCTGGCTGCGCAGCAAGATCGCACCGGACGAAGGACTGCTCTTTGCAAATCTTTACGACCCGGAGACCAGCATCCGGTTCGGATGCTATTACCTGCACCTGTGCATGGAGCGCTACAACGGCGATGTTGCCACTGCCGCTGCCGCTTATCACAGCGGGTGGGGCACGGTAGATGCTCTTTTACAGATGGAAGAGCACTCCGCAGACGGCGAAACGCTGCAGGGCTTTCCCTATAACCAGATGAACCACTACGTAAAAAAGATCACTTCCTGCTATGCGCGGTATCAGCGTATCTATGCAGAAAGCTGAGAGGAGATAAGGAACATGAGCGAGAAACTTACCGCAAAGCAGGCTGCCGAACAGCTGCTTTACAAGCCGGAGTACGCTGCCGACAAGAGCGCCGACGTGAAGGAGAAGGCTGCAGCCTTTGCCGAAGGCTACAAAGCCTTCCTGAACGCTGCCAAGACCGAGCGCGAAGCTGCCGCCGCCAGCGAAAAGCTGCTGCTGGAGGCCGGTTACGAAAAGTTTGAGCCGAAAAAGACCTATGCCCCCGGCCAGAAGATCTACTTTGTGCAGGAGCACAAGGCGGTGGTGGCCGCTACCATCGGCCGGAAATCGTTTGAGGAGGGCTTCCGTCTGGTGATCGCCCACATCGACAGCCCCCGTCTGGACCTGCGCCCGAACCCGCTGTACGAAGCAGACCACCTCAGCTACTTCAAGACCCACTATTACGGCGGCATCCGCAAGTACCAGTGGGGCACCATGCCGCTGGCCATCCACGGCGTGTTCACCCGTGCCGATGGCTCCAGCGTGTCCTTTGCAGTGGGTGAGGACGAGAATGACCCCGTGTTCTGCATCACCGACCTGCTGCCCCATCTGGGTGCCGAGCAGAACGACCGCAAGCTCAGCGAGGGCATCAAGGCCGAAGAGCTGAACGTGCTCATCGGCTCCGACGCTGTGGAGGATGCCGACATCAAGGAGGCCGTCAAGCTGAACACCCTGATGCTGCTGCACGAAAAGTACGGCATTACCGAGCGGGACTTCACCCGCGCTGAGATCGAGGTGGTGCCCGCCCATAAGGCCCGGGACGTGGGCTTTGACCGCTCCATGGTGGGCGGCTACGGTCACGATGACCGGGTGGACGCATACCCCGCCCTTATGGCCGAGATCGAGACGAAAGATCCTGTGCACACCACCGTCTGCGTGCTGACCGATAAGGAAGAGATCGGCTCCGACGGTGTGACCGGCATGCAGAGCATGTATGTATTCCACTTTATGCAGCTGCTGTGCCGCGCCGCCGGTCAGGACGACATCCTTGCCTTCCAGAACAGCGTGTGTCTCTCCGCCGATGTGACCGCCGCCTACGACCCCTCCTGGGCAAATGCCTTCGAGCCGCAGAACGGTACTTACGCAGGCCGCGGCGTGGCCTTCTTCAAGTACACCGGCAGCCGCGGCAAGAGCTCTGCCAGCGATGCTTCCGCTGAGCTGGTAGGGGATATCACCCGCCTGCTGGATGCCAACGGCGTGGCATGGCAGATCGGTGAGCTGGGCCGTCTGGATCTGGGCGGCGGCGGCACCATTGCCAAGTACGTGGCCAACCGCGGCATCCCGGTGCTGGACATCGGCGTGCCGGTGCTGTCCATGCACTCTCCCTTCGAGGTCATCCATAAGACTGACCTGTACATGGCTTACCGTACCTTCTCGCTGTTCTGCCAGGCTGCTGACTGATCCCCCGCGCTGACGGATATTTTGCATTGAAAAACCGAGCTGCCTGCACATTTTTGTGCGGCGGCTCGGTTTTTTGCGCAAAAGCCTTGACCTTCAACCGGCTTTAAGGTGTAATGTAAGGGCGGAGGTGAAGCAAATGAACATCAAACAGGCTTCCGAACAAAGCGGCGTGTCCGCCTCGAACATCCGCTTTTACGAAAAAGAAGGGCTTCTCACACCGGCACGCAGGCAGGGCAACGACTACCGCGATTACACTGCCGGGGATGTCCGCACGCTTAAACTTATCCGTATGCTGCGGATGCTGGATGTGCCGCTGCCCACCATCAAGGCGGTGCTGCGCGGGGAACAGCCCCTGCAGCAGGCGCTGCAGGCTCAGCAGACCGTGCTGGAGCAGCAGGTGGCGCAGCTGGCAGCGGCCATGCAGTTTTGTGCCGACCTTGCCCGGCAGGCTCCGCAGACGGACACGCTGGACGTGGACGCCTGCCTGACCCGCATGGAAAGCCCTGCCCATCAGCAGGGGTTCTTCTCCGGCTGGCTGCAGGATTACTGCACGCTGGCGAAGGTGCAGCATCAAAAGCACTTTTTCTTTATCCCGCAGGGCAGCATCAACACCCCGCAGGAGTTTACGGCGGCTTTGCAGGCCTATGCAGAGGAAAAGGGGATGCAGTTCACTCTGACCAAAGAGGGGATGTACCCGGAGTTTTTGCTGGACGGCATCGCGTATAAGGCCTACCGCAACCCGGGCAAGTACCGGGACGAAATCTGTTGCGATGCTGTGCATCCCGAGCAGCTGGACACCGGACTGCCGCTCCGGCGGGAGAAGCTGCTGCGCTTTTTGCGCCTCGCTGTGCCGCCGGTATGTACCTTTGCCGCCATTCTGGCGGCGGGGTGGGTGGTGACCGGCGGCGCAGGCTGGCTCTGGCTGGCGGTGCTGGCCTCTGCCGGAGTGCTGCTGGAACGCTGCCTTGAAAGGTGGCTGTAAGGCGCATTACCCCAGCGGCAGCGCTTCGGCCACCGTCAGAAAGGTGTAGCCGTTGTCTGCATACCACCGGATAATGTCCGGCAGGGCCTCTGCCGTGGTGCGTGTAGTGGAAGAATCGTGCATCAATACGATGCAGTTCGTCTGCTGCCCGGTCTCGTGCACCACATTGCGGTAGATGGTGCCCGCGCTTGGGTGCCCGCCCACGGCATCCTCGGCGCACACGTTCCAGTCCACCCAATGCCAGCCTTTCTGCTCTACTTCGGCTTTCAGCTGCTTCATCAGGCCTTTGCCGCCGTAGCGCCGACTGACGGTGTTGGTGCTGCCGCCCGGAAACCGTAGATACCGGATGCTCTCGGCATCCACATAGGGCGCAATGCGCTCCTTTAAAAGGGCAATGTCCTCCCAATAAGCGTCGCTGCTGCGGTAGATATCGCTGTACTCGTGGGAAGCAGAGTGCAGCGCGATCTGGTGCCCGGCGCTGACCGCTTCGGCGAGCAGGGGCAGATACTTCTCGTTGTAACCGGTAGCCACCACAAAAAATGTGGCGTGCACTCCGGCCGCGTTCAGCGCGCTGAGCACATCCGGTGTGGTCTTGCTGGGGCCGTCGTCAAAGGTCAGGCAGACCCACTTTTCCGGCAGCGGCTGGGCAGCAGGCTCCTGCTGCTCCTGTGCCAGAGCCGAAACGGCAGGGGAGAGCATCGAAGTGTCCGGTGCCGGGGTAAGATCCTGCGCCTGACATCCGGTGACGACCGGCGGCGCAGCAGATACAAACCCCATAATGAGGGCGAACAGCATTACGGCCGCAACTCTGGCCCGCCTGCGCCGTGCGAGATATTCTGCAAGCTTCAAGAGCAAAACCTCCTTTGTCTGTTTGGTTTGCTCTTATCAGAATATGAACGACGGCGGATTCTATGAAAAAAATTACCCCACCCTCTGCCGCTTATCCAGCCGCATCTTGTCAGCTATCATCGCAATGAACTCGCTGTTGGTGGGTTTTCCGCGCAGGTTATGGATGGTGTAGCCAAAGTAGCTGTTGAGGGTGTCCACATCGCCCCGGTCCCAAGCCACCTCGATGGCATGACGGATGGCGCGCTCCACCCGGCTGGCGGTGGTGCCGTTTTTCTTGGCGATTTCCGGGTACAGGCGCTTGGTCACGGCATTGATGTAATCCGGTTCATCCATCGTCAGGAGGATGGCGTCCCGCAGGAATTGGTAGCCCTTGATGTGGGCAGGGACACCGATTTGGTGCAAAATCTCGGTAACGGTCAGCTCGTCGCTGTCCACGCTGGTCTGCACCAGAACGCGCTTCTCGTGGCCAAGGGCCACCTTGAGAACCCGGCTGGCCAGAACATTTTCGTCAAACGGCTTGACGAAATAGTACGCGAAGCCCTCATCCAGCAGTTCCTGCACCATTTCTTCACTCTGGAACGCACCTGTCACAAAAAACGCAGTGTGGCGCTCCCCGGCGGCATTGTACTTCTGTTTGACGGCCAACGCGTCCAGCCCCGGCATAAATGCATCCAGCAGGACCACTTGCGGCCGCACTGAGAGCATTTTCTGCAGGACTTTCAGCCCGTCTTTCTCCACGACCGTCACCTCGACGCCTTTGAGCTCCAGCGCCTCGCGGCAGGCTGCCGTGACTTCCGCACTGGTATCCGACATCAAAAATTTCACTTTATCCATCGTACTTTCCTCCAATGTGTGCTTTAATCTGTGCAGTTCCCTTAACGATTTATATTTTACCATATTATTCCATTCTTTTCAATGGTTATTTTTGACATATTTAGGAAAGTAATGTCGTTTTGGATTTATTTATTTTGCTATAAATTCCCAGATTTTACTCGGTTACCCGTTCTGCCTGTTCCAGCATGGTCTGCGCAAAGATGCCGTACCCCCGGGTGGGGTCGTTGACCAGCACATGGGTGACTGCCCCCACCAGGCGGCCATTCTGCACGATGGGGCTCCCGCTCATCCCTTGCACGATGCCGCCCGTCTGGGCCAGCAGTTCCAGGTCCACCACCCGGAGGACCATGTTGCGGCGGGGGTCCGCATCGCTGATCTTCTCAATTTTGACCCGGTAAGCCCGGGGCGTCTCGCCGGAGGTGGTCGTCCAGATCTCAGCGTCCCCAGCCTCCACCTCCTGCGCAAAGGCCACCTCCATCTTTTGGCCTGCAAACTGGGCGCGGGTGCTGCCGTAGACCCCGTTTTCCCCATTGATCCGGATGGTGCCGATGGCGTGGGCACTCAGGAAGCGGCCTTTCAGCTCTCCGGGACTGCCTGCCGTCCCCTTGCTGCATCCGGTGATCTGGCAGGGCACGATCTCGCCGCTGCGCAAGGCGATGCTCTCCCCGGTATCGCTGTCACTGATGGGATGGCCCAACCCCGCGAACACGCCCTTTTCCTCGTCGGCAAAGGTCAGGGTCCCCACCCCTGCCGAGGAATCCCGCACCCACATCCCGGCCCGCCACTGGTCTGCCGTGGCGTCCCAGGCAGGGGTCAGGGTGGTTTGCAGCTGTTCCCCGCCGCGGATATAGATGACCTCCACTTCCGCTCCCTGCGCCGCGTCCAGCGCAGCTTTCACGGCGTCATTGTTTTCTGTGGCGGTTTCTCCGATGCAGACCACCCGATCTCCCAGGTGCAGGCCCGCCGCCTTGGCGGGGTTGGCGGTGCCGCCATCTGCCCGGTCCACATCGGAAAAGCCCACGATGAGCGCCCCCTCGGAGAACATCTTGACCCCAAAGGGCGTCCCGCAGACGGTTACGCTGGGGCGTGTTGTCACCACCGTGCGGATGGTCTTGACGGGCAGCCAGCCGCCCAGGGCCAGCGTGGTCTGGTAGCTGCCCACCGCGCGGGTGCTGACAACATTCTGGCTCCCGTGCAGGCGCAGCGGCTCCACCCAGCCAAACCGGGGCAGCACAAGGGCCTGCTCAGGTTCCAGGTACACGCGGTCCGGCAGGCAGGCGTTCAGCCAGCCCAGCGCGGCGGCCAGCGCCGCCAGCAGATACACTGCTGCCAGCTTCACCCGCCGTCCTCTTCCGCTCCTGCGGTTCTGCTCTTCCACGCGTTTTGCCCCCTTTTGCGGTTTGGGGGTAGTATGTGCAAAAGAAATGCGAATTATAAACAAAAAAGCCCCTCAGCTAAAGCTGATGAGCTCATCTGTCTTTATGCGGAAGAAGGGACTTGAACCCTCACTCACGAAGAACTGGTGCCTAAAACCAGCGCGTCTGCCGTTCCGCCACTTCCGCACATACCAACTTGATTAGTTTAGCAAGATTCATGTAAAATGTCAATCATTTGCCGCACGATTCCCCTATTTCCCCCGGTAGATGTTCCTGACTTTCCAGAACCCGCGCACTCGTAAACAGCCCACTGGGCTGTTTACTGCCCCGCCTACGGCGTGGCCGTGCTGTTCAAATCCTCTCCTCCGCACAACAAAAAAACCAGAACACAATGTGTTCTGGTCTTTAGTGCGAAGGAGGGGATTTGAACCCCCAAGGATAAACCACACGCACCTCAAACGTGCGCGTCTGCCAGTTCCGCCACCTTCGCATACATCGGTGGTGCGTCCTGCGGTTTTGAGGTTGAAACCGTTGTGCGGACTGCTTGAGTATATTATCATATTGCTTCTGGAAAGTCAAGCTTTTTCATAGATTTTTTTGGTGCTCATATCCTATAAAAGACCCTTTGAAACAAGAAACAACTTACAAAGGAGGATTTTGGAGATGCGGTTTTCCAAAAAGAATTTTCTGCTCGGTGCAGCACTGTTGTTCTTGGGCACGGCGCTTGGGTTTGGCCTCGGGAATTGCTTTGGTGCGGCGCCGCTCATTGGCTGCCGGGAGAACGATTTGACCCCGGTGCCGGACACGGAATTCCTCACACCTGCCCCCAGCTCTGAGCCCGCTGTCTCACAGCTGCCTGCACCACCTGAAAAATGGGTCTGCCTGACTTTTGACGACGGCCCCAGCAAAACAACGCCCGCAGTGCTGGAGGCTCTGAACAATGCAGGGGTCAAAGCGACATTTTTTGTCGTTGCCACGGGCTACAACGAAAAATATCTGCCATTGTTGGCGGAAGCATCCGCCGCCGGGCACCAAATCGCGCTCCACTCTGCCTCCCACGAATACAGCGACATCTACCGCGGCTCTGATGCCTACTGGCAGGACATCGCCCTGCTGAAACAGCGCGTCAGTCCTTACATCAACGCCGAAAGCATTCGCTATCTGCGCTTTCCGGGCGGAAGTACCAATACCGTCAGCCGCCGTTATGGCGGAAAAGGGCTGATGAAACAATTAAAATCCGAAGTGGAACAGAAAGGCTACCAGTGGGTAGACTGGAACGTCTGCGCGGAGGATGCCGTGGGCGGCAAGCCCAGTGCCAGCACGATTTTTCGCAATGTCGTGCGGGAAACGGGCGAGCAGACACAGTGTATTGTTCTGATGCACGACTCCTCTTCTACCCGCACTACGGCGGAAGCGTTGCCGGATATCATCCGGTGGTATCAGGATCAGGGGTTCACATTCTGCCGCGTAGAACAAGTGCTCCCAACACCATAGCGGCCACAGCCACAGGGAGCAGCCGCCGCAGCCAGCGCAGCAGGCGTTCCCGCCTTGGCGGGAGTCCCGTTTGGAGAGATTCCGGGAAGAATGCTTCGCAGCAAACAGAATCGCAATAACGTCCCTGCCCGCGCCATGCCTTATATCGGATGCCGTTCCACTCAAACTCCGGGTACATTCCCCCTTTTGTGATGCGGATGGGGCTTCCCTGAGCTTCCCCATAGCGCAGCAGTACGGCAGCAAAATCCTCCGGGGTGTTGATGGACTGTTCCGATACGATGGAAAAGCGCTTTTTCTGCTCGTTTTCTGCCACGGTACGGTAATCCCTGAGCCAGCCGGAGAAAAATCCACCCGGCTCCTGCGGGTCCTGCATCCGTTTCAGACAATCATCCACATCCAGCTGATCCACCTGAGGAGCCTGTTGGGTCAGCTCTGCGCAAAAGCGGATCGACCCCGCCAGCTGCGCTGCCTGCTGCTCCAGTACCGTCTGCTGCGCCCGAAGCGCTTCGGTCAGCGGCTGTTCCCCGTTGAGGACCCTCTGTATTACGGGCAGCGGCATATCCAGCATCCGAAGCATCCGAATCAGTTTCAGGGTCCGGATATCCTCGGCGGTATAATCCCGGTAGGCGTTGCCCCGGTTACGGGCAGGGGTCATCAGCCCTTCTTTTTCGTAGAAGCGGATGTTGGGGCTGGAAACTCCACTCTGTTCCGCAGCCTGTTTGATGTTCATTTGCTTCACCTCCGCCCTTACACTACACCATAAAGTCGGTTGAAGGTCAAGCATTTTTCAAAAAATGGTGCAAAAACGCCCCGAAGAGCACGGATCTCTTCGGGGCGTTGTGGGGTTTCCGGGATTACTGCTGTGCGTTGTTGAACAGCGCAAAGGCACGGTAAGCCATGTACAGGTCGGTCTTGTGGATGACCTCAAAGGGAGAGTGCATGGAGAGCACGGGCACGCCGATGTCAATGACGGGGATGCCGCGGTTTGCCACATACTTGGCAATGGTGCCGCCGCCGCCCAGATCCAGACGGCCCAGCTCACCGATCTGCCATGCCACGTCGTTCTCGTCCATCATGCGGGTAACATAGCCCACCAGCTCGGCGGAAGCGTCGTTGGCAGCGCTCTTGCCGCGGCTGCCAGTGTACTTGAACAGGGCGATGCCGCGGCCTGCGTAGGTGCCGTTCTTGGGCTCAAAGGCGCTGGCCCAGGACGGATCGTAAGCGGCGGTCACGTCGGCAGAGAGGCAGACGCTGTTCTGGAATGCAATGATGTCATCCTGACCGGCGGCGCGGCAGAGCTGCTGCATAAAGTGGAAGACGTACATGCTCTGCATACCGGTCACGCCGTCGGAGCCGATCTCTTCCTTATCGGTCAGGACGCAGACGGTGGTGAACGCGGGGTTCTTGGTCTCGATCTCCGCCATCAGAGCGGGGTAAGCATCGACCCGGTCATCGTGGCCGTAGGCGCCCAGCAGGGCGCGGTCAAAGCCGACGTCACGGCACTTGTAAGCGGGCACGACCTCGATCTCAGCGCGGGTGAAGTCTTTCTCGGTGATGCCGTACTTCTCGTTGAGGAGGATCATCGTGTTGAGCTTGACGGCCTCCTTGATGTCGGCATCCTCCACAGCCTCGGAGCCGATGAGAATGTTGAGCTCCTCCGCCTTGATGCCCTCGCTCAGCTTCCGCTCGTTCTGCTCAGCCCCCAGATGGGGCAGCAGGTCCGTGATGCAGAAGACGGGATCAGACTCGTCCTCGCCCACATTCACGCTGACGGTGGTGCCGTCGGCACGGGAGAACACGCCGTGGATGGCCAGCGGCATGGTGCCCCACTGATACTTGCGGATGCCGCCGTAGTAGTGGGTCTTGAAGTAGCTCAGGTGGTCGGACTCATACAGGGGGTTCGGGCGCAGGTCCAGACGGGGGCTGTCGATGTGGGCGATCACCAGACGGA
>OGEK01001679.1_pt1 | contig 13312 bp, 7 predicted proteins | sample 1570641 | NCBI WGS metagenome assembly OGEK01 (sample SAMEA2582136, study PRJEB24529) | metagenome | biome: Human gut stool | place: China | collected 2011
AGGCGGATCTTGAAGAAAGTGTAGAAGTAGTAATCGCAGGATATCAGAAGAAGAATGCTGTCCTTTCACCAAAAGAGAAGATGACAGTTGCTTACCATGAGATTGGTCATGCTTTAGTTGCTGCTAAGCAGACAAATTCTGCACCAGTACAGAAGATTACGATTGTTCCAAGGACAATGGGCTCACTTGGATATGTTATGCAGGTTCCGGAAGAAGAGAAGTATCTTATGACAAAGGATGAACTTCTGACCAGAATCGTCACACTGCTCGGCGGACGTGCTGCAGAGGAGATTGTCTTTGATACAGTAACGACCGGAGCGGCGAATGACATGGAGAAAGCCACAGATCTGGCGAGAGCCATGATTACACAGTATGGTATGTCTGATAAATTCGGACTGATGTGTCTTGAAAAAGAACAGGATACCTATTTATCAGGAAGAACCGTGCTGAACTGCTCAGATGCAACCTATACGGAAGTAGATACGGAAGTAAAGGAACTTTTAAAAGAATGTTATGAGAAGGCGAAGAAGCTTCTTTCTGAAAACAGGGAAGCAATGGATCGGATTGCGGATTATCTGTTTAAGAAGGAAAATATTACAGGAAAGCAGTTCATGGCATTATTTGAGGGAAAAGATCCGGATGCAAAAGAAGAATCGAAGCCGGAAGAAAACGAAAAGCCGCAGATTGAAATAGAAATAGAGAAAAAAGAAGACACTGCGGACACAGAAGAAGTAAACACAGAAGAAGTAGACAAAGAAGAAGAATAACATTGGACAGAGGGTGGATTCGCAGATGCGGCCCCCTCTGTTCTGCTATGACAGGAGGTAAAAGAAAAAATATGAAAAAGCTGGTTTCATGGAATGTAAACGGACTCAGGGCATGCATGGAGAAAGGATTTATGGATTTTTTCGATAAAGTGGATGCCGATATTTTCTGCCTTCAGGAGATAAAGCTCCAGGAAGGACAGATTGACTGGAAGAAAGAAGGCTATCATGCATACTGGAGTTATGCAGAGAAAAAGGGCTATTCCGGAACTGCCATTTTCACAAAAGAAGAGCCTTTGAGTGTGTTTTACGGCATTGGAGTGGAAGAACATGACCATGAGGGAAGGGTGATAACCCTTGAATTTCCGGAATTCTATATGGTGACCTGCTATACCCCGAATTCACAGAGAGGACTGACCAGACTGGAATACAGGATGCAATGGGAGGATGATTTCAGAAAGTACCTGATTGGATTAAAAGACAAGAAACCGGTTATTATGACCGGTGATCTGAATGTGGCACATCAGGAGATTGATTTGAAAAATCCGAAAACAAACCATAAAAATGCAGGATTTACGGATGAAGAGAGAGGAAAGATGACAGAACTGCTGAATGCAGGGTTTGTTGACACTTACCGGTATTTTTATCCGGATACCGAAGGGGTGTATTCCTGGTGGTCCTATATGTTCCATGCAAGGGAGAAAAATTCCGGATGGAGAATTGATTATTTTATTGTGTCAGAAGATTTTAAGGAATATCTGGAGGATGCCAAAATCCATACGGAAGTGATGGGTTCGGATCATTGTCCGGTTGAACTGGATATTAAATTATAAAGGAGAGAGAAGAAGATGAAGATAAGAGTCACGGATCAGAATAGTGTTGCAGTTTCAAAGGATATGTACGGATTGTTCTTTGAGGATATTAATTACAGCCTGGATGGCGGATTGCACGCAGAAATGCTGGAGAACCGTAATTTTGAGGCGGTGTTTGCCTTTGGTAAGAAGGATGATTTTGGTACGGTATATGATGGCGGATATGGATGGCAGGTCTATGAGGACAATGGTGCCGGATCTTTCATGAGCTTTGACAGCAGCGAACCGGTGAATCAGGTAAATCCGCATTATATGGTCTTTATGGGAAAGGGAGAGAAGCCTTCCTTTACCAATAAGGCTTACGATGGGATCTATATGCAGGAGGGAAAGAAGTATCTCCTGTCATTCTATGCACGACCGGCAGAGGGTACAAAGGAAGTGTGTGTATCTGTCCGAAAAGACGGAAAGATTGCTGCAGAAACAGAAGTTCTGGCATTACAGGCCGGATGGAATAAATATGAGACAGTGCTTACTGCGAAGATGGATGTGAAACAGGCTGATTTTGTTGTGTCCCTGGAAGGGGAAGGAACGGTATGCTTTGATTTCTTTTCGCTTATGCCGGAAGATGCTGTATTGCATGTGTTCCGAAGGGATCTTACCGAACGGTTAAAGGAATTAAAGCCGTCCTTTATGAGATTTCCGGGCGGATGCATTGTGGAAGGAAATACACTGGAAAACCGTTATCATTGGAAGGATACCATTGCACCGGTGGAAGAGAGAAAGTTTAACTGGAACCGCTGGGCTGTCCACAATAATAACGAAGCAACAGGTTTCTCAGGTCCGTATCCGCATTATGGACAGACTTACGGCGTAGGATATCATGAATACTTTTTATTATGTGAGTATCTGGGTGCAAAGCCATTGCCGGTTATGAATGTAGGGCTTGCCTGCCAGTTTATGTCCACGGAGAAAGTGGATATTGAAAGCCTTGAGATGCAGGAATATATCCAGGATGCACTGGATCTGATTGAGTATGCGAACGGGGATGTGACCACGGAATGGGGAAAGAAAAGAGCAGAAATGGGACATCCAAGTCCGTTCCATCTGGAATATCTGGGAGTTGGAAACGAGCAGTGGCAGACAGATTCCGTGAATTTCTATGGAAGATATGAAATGTTTGAAAAGGCAATTCATGAGAAATATCCGGAGATAAAACTGATCGGAAGTTCAGGCCCGGATGTATGGGGCGGCGGTTATTTCCGGGCATGGGAATGGGCAAGAAAGGCAGCCAAGACAAATGATAATCTGGTATATGCCATTGATGAGCATTACTATGTAGCACCGGAATGGCTGTATGACAATGTTCATTTTTATGATGAGTATGACCGCAAAATCAAGGTATTTGCAGGTGAATATGCCTGCCATATTCCGGGAAGTGCAGGACGCATGAACTGTCCAGAAGCTAATACACTGGGCGGTGCGTTGGCAGAGGCAGCCTTCATGACCGGTCTTGAGCGGAATGCAGATGTTGTTGCACTTGCAAGCTATGCTCCGTTATTTGCAAGAATGGGATATACGCAGTGGTCACCGGATTTAATCTGGTTTGATGGGGAAAAATCTTATGTGACACCGAGTTATTATGTACAGCAGTTATACAGTCTGTACCGCGGATCAAGAACATTGCAGGCACAGACAGATATTCCGGCGGATAAGGAAAAAGAGGAAGGTCTGTATGTCAGTGCCACAGAGGATGAGCAGGGAAAAGTTATTCTTAAGGTTGTAAACCATTATCCAGCGGACAGACAGATAGAGATTGAGAGTACGGTTTCCAGAATCGGCGAAGGAAAGGAATATACATTGCATTGCATCAGCGGTGATGAGGAATTGAGAAATACAATCAATCATCCGGAACAGGTAAAAATAAATACAAAACAGGGTAAAATCACTGGAAATTCCGTAAACGTTCCGGCAAACAGTTTTTCTGTGTTTATTTTCTTTTAATATAATTTTTCTTGTAATCGGGAAATGCATTTGCTATAATAATAGACACTTTGTCTAGTATGCATGGGATACCTGCAGGGCGGCAGCAGCCATTCAGCAGGTATCCAGAGCATTGTGCAGAGCGGCATCATTGTGATTTATAAGGAAAAGAAGGATTGCTAAATGAAGAACATTATAAAAATTTTTATCAAAGATTTGAAAAGTATTTGTACAAATTTCTTTCCATTACTGATATGTGGGGCGCTTGTTATTATTGCGAGCTGTTATGCGGTTTTTAATATTTTTTCAAACTGGGATCCATATGGAAATACAGATAATCTGACTATTCTCGTATACAATAACGATAAAGGCTACACCGCAGAGGATGGAACAGAGTATAATCAGGGAGATTCGATTATAGAAAATCTGAAAGAGAATAAATCCATTGACTGGAAAGTGGCAGATACAAAGAATGCCTTGATTGAAGCTGTTACGAACGGGGATGTGTATGCCGGAATTGTAATAGATGAAGACTTTTCAAAGGATATGCTTGATTTCCTGTCTGCGGATTCCGGTTTTCAGAAACCGGAAATTACCTATTATGATAATGGAAAGAAAAATGCCGTGGCAGTCAAGGTTACGGATACGGCAGTAGAGACATTGCAATCCACTATTAATAAGACCTTTCTGGAGACAGTTGTAAAGACAGTGATGGAACAGGTCAGTAATATTGTAAATGAGAGCGGTGAGGAAAATGCAGCCGATCTGATTATTTCAAAACTGACTTCCATCAATGATAATCTGGTACAGTATGATCAGATTATTACGGATTTTACGAGTGAAAACCAGGAAATGCATGGAAAACTGGATATTGCACAGAGAGAACTGGAGAATGTCCAGGGCGATATTAATAATGGAATCAGCGATGTGCAGAGTATCCAGGGCGGACTTACAGATACGAAGACATCTTATCAGCAATTTTCCGCTACCATGAATTCGCTTCTTGGCGATATGGAGAATTCACTGGCTACGGTTGCATCCGATGTGCAGAATTCAAGACTTCTGACGAGTGATATCGATCAGTTGAACAGTATATTAAACAAGACACTGACCGACGTTTCCGGATTATATGATACGGCAATGAATGTCGGAAAGAACTACAGCAGCGAAACGATAAAGACTTTTATTACAGCGATCCAGACTTTGAATTCTTCGTTGATAACGGTACAGCAGGTCAATATCCAGGCACCGGATCTCAGTACGTTAGACCAGGCACTTGGAAACTGTGCGTCACAGATAAGTTCCCTTCAGGATACATATAATAATGTAGTGACACCTGAGATTAACGGTGTTCTTGATAATATGAATATGGTGCTTGAAAATGTGACCATAACCATGCAGACACTGAATAATCTGACCGGAAATGCAGGTACATTGTTTTCTAATATCGATACAACGATTACCTATACAGACGAGAGTCTTGCACAGGTGCAGACGGTAATCAGGGAAATCAGTTCCAAACTTCAGAATGTCCTGGAAGAGGTACAGACAGCATCGGACAGTGAGAAGATGCAGATACTGGTAAGTTTTCTGACCGGCGATGCGGACAGCTATGGAAAATATTTTTCAGAAATCATACAGGTGGATACGAATGTAGTATTCCCGGTAGATAATTATGGAAGTGCCTGCAGCGTATTCTATGTGGTGCTGGCATTGTATGTACTGGCACTAATTCTGACCTCGGAGCTGAAGGTGGAGGCAGATACCACAGAACTTACGGATGTAAAGCCTTACCAGACCTATTTTGGAAGATATCTTACCTTCTGGCTGTTAGGTTTTATACAATCCCTGTTATTAAGTGCTTTTCTAATTTTCGTCATGAAGCTCCAGTGTCAGCATGTTATTACATTCTTTGTGGTAAATGCAATTATTTCCTTTGTATTTACCAATATAACTTACAGTTGTGTTAAGACATTCGGGCTGATCTACGGAAGAACACTGGCAACCATACTGGTTATCTTCCAGATGAGTACGGGCGGATGTACCTATTCCGTGGAACAGATTCCTTCTTCTATGCGTTGGCTGTCAGCATATATGCCATTTACTTACTGCTCAAATGCATTAAGAGAGGTATGCTTCGGCTATACGAACTATGATTTAAGTATATATCTTGGCAAGCTTATGATATTTGTCGTAGTATCCCTGTTCTTCGGACTGGTTGTCCGCGGACCGATTTATAATCTGATGGTATTCATTGATACCAGACTTCAGGAAACCGGAATCATGGGAGTAAAAGAAGAGGAAGAAGACGAAGAGGAGGAAGAGTATGACGATGAAGGCGAAGAGGAAGAAGAGTATGACGATGAAGGTGAAGAGGAAGAAGAATATGACGATGATGATGGGGAGTATATTGATGTAGAAGAAAGAGAAGGAGGTGACCGGAATGAATAATCAGGATTCAGAAAAGTATGAAACACTCTATCGTGAGTTGTTAAAATATTCGGAAGAAACGCATGAGCGGAATAAAAAACGCATTTCTGCAGGTATTAAATGTCTGATTATTATTCCGGTACTTCTGCTGATTCTTTTGTTCAATGTTACTTCAAATAAAATTGCGTTTTTAATTATCTGGATTATGTCCGTCCTGATTATTACCGGAGCACTGATTGCGATTGAATATAAAGATCATATGCTGCAGAAGAAGATCCGCCAGCTGAGCGGACAGGATGAGGAGATCCGGGCCTTGACAGCAGAACAGATGGAAGAGGTAAGACGGCGCACAAAACATATTCCAAAGAGTTCTTCGGATTTCTTTAAAATATTTACGCATGATATGAAGAAGATATTCAGCAATGTGGTAGCGATCGTCATCATGATCGGTCTGATCTGCCTGCCATGTATTTACTGCTGGACGAATCTGTTATCTTCCTGGAGTCCGTATACGGATCTGAACGCACTGAATATCGGTGTATATTCCATGGATCAGGGCTTCTATGTCGGAGATGTTTATATTAATATCGGTCAGACCGTTATGGAATCATTGAAAGAAAATGATACGGTAGGATGGGTATTCTATGGCGAGGGTGCGGATGTTACGGATAAAGATATTAGGGAAAAACTGGATGATGAAATACAGAACGATGTATACAAAGGAGATTTGTATGCGGCATTTGTAATTCCGGAGGATTTCTCAGAGAAATTGATTGATTTCATGAATGAAGATCTGGCACATCCGACGATCCAATATTATGAAAACCAGAAAAAGAATGCGATTGTGCCGAAGATAACCAGTAAGGTAAAGACAACGGTACAGGGTCAGGTAAATGATACCATTATCACACAGCTTTCAACCGTGATTGCAGAAGCCGGCGGATATTTTACCGGGGACGATAAGAACATTACTGCGGCAGGCACAACAACACTGGAGAATCTGAGCAGTGATTTGAATTCCTATATCAACATTTTAAATTCCTTTATTTACATTACACAGTCGGCACAGACGATTATGAGTTCATCCCATGATCTGATACCGGATCTGGATTCCATTGTAAAGAACGGACAGAATACGATTAATTCGATGGAAAATATTCTGGTGTCCGGCAACCAGACGATCAGCCAGGCAGGTGCAACCATGGATGCGGCATTCGACCTTGTGGATTCACAGCTGCGTAAGTTAGAAGAACTGGCGGCACAGGATACCAATACCATAGAGAGTGCATTAGGTACAATCCAGAGTGATGTTACTTTGATCCGCAACCAGATGAAACTGTTAGAAACCATGCTGGAGTCCTGGAAAAATATGACACGGGATAATCTGAACGGAACAACTCTGCCGGATAATATTGAAAAGCCAACCCTGCCGGATAATATTGAAAAGCCAACCCTGCCGGATAGCGATGCGGTAAAGAATCAGGTGGAAGAGCAGAAGAAGAAGCTGGAAGAATATTATAACAGTCTGGAAGGAAATCTTACGGCGCTGCAGAATGATTTGACGGATCTGGAGAATCTGGCGGGAACTTCACAGAATGACAGTAAGGCATTAAGAAAAGAACTGCTTGCAAAATTGCAAAATTGTGAAGATGATTTCAAACAGGTCAAGCAGGTATACAACAGTTCCCTGAAGCAGTCCATTAACAGTACCGGAAATTCCCTGTATACAAGTCTGATTAAGGCAAGCGGTCTGCTGACTAATATGAATGTTGATTTTGACTCCATCAGCCAGAATCTGCAGAAATATGCGGATGAACTGCAAAACGGAACAATCGCACTTACGGATTCAAAGACAATGGCAGAGAATCTTGTGGCGAAACTGAATGAGATTACATCTTATCTGAATGAACTGCAGCAGAACGAACAGTATCAGGCACTGGCAGATTTACTGGAAAATCATCCGGAACAGTTTGCAGATTTTGTAGCCGAACCGACAAAGGTACATCAGAATGTCATATATGAAATCAATGACAAGGCAGGAAATTCCTATGCAAGTTCCATGAGTGCCTTTTACACGGTGCTGGCATTGTATTTGTCCTCTCTGTTCTGTATGGTTATCATTCATGCGGAATTTAATCATAAAAACTATCCGGAGATCAGTGGAAAGGTATCACGTTTCCAGCAGTACATCGGCAGATGGATGACATTTGCATGTGTCAGCATACCGACAAGCGTTATTCTGGCATTGGGCGATTTGCTGTTTATCGAAGTGCAATGTAAGCATCCGGTGGCATTTGTGCTTTCCGTAGTGGCTATCGGGCTGGTCTTTAATCTGTTTGCATACTCTTGTGCATTCGGGCTGGGACTGATCGGAGAAGCATTTGCATTGCTTTGTATGATTATTGCAGTAGCATGCTCATCTTCGTTCCCATTCGACCTGCTGCCGGATATCTTTACAAAATTGAATAATCTTAATTTAATCATATTCCAGCCGGGAATGAATATGTTGAAGGAAACCATTGCCGGTTACAATGCCATAGATTACTGGAACTATTTCCTCCAGTTAATGGGTTATGTATTTGCCGGAGCATTGATTGCACTTGGAATCAGCAGGATTCCACCGGTACACTGGATATGTGAATTGTTCGAAAAGAGAAAAAATGACAGTCATGTCATGCTTTAAATTAAATAGAGAAAAATAAGAATCAATATCGAGTAGCAAAATGCATAAATCCGGATATGACAGATGGATTTATGCATTTTTTACTATGTAAAAAGGCAGATATTACGAATTGTATATGACTCAGTTTGCAGGAAGAGAAATCTGACATGCCTTGCTAAATTGCTTCCGGTATGTTAAGATTAAGAAAAAATATCGGCATTTAGAGGAAGTATTGCAATGGAAGATTTTAATATAGAAGAAGAGTTAAAAAAGCTCCCGGCAAGTCCGGGAGTCTATCTTATGCATGATGCGTCAGAAGAGATTATTTATGTCGGAAAAGCCATCAGTCTGAAAAACAGGGTACGCCAGTATTTTCAGGCAAGTAGGAAGCGTACTGCAAAAATAGAACAGATGGTGTCGCATATCAGCTATTTTGAATACATCGTGACAGATTCAGAACTGGAAGCCCTGATTCTGGAATGTAATCTGATCAAAGAGCATCGACCGCGGTATAATACCATGCTCAAGGATGACAAAACCTATCCGTACATCAAGGTTACGGTGGGAGAAGATTATCCGCGGATTCTGTTTTCCCGGGACATGAAAAAGGACAAATCCCGTTACTTCGGTCCGTACACCAGTGCGGGTGCTGTCAAGGACACCATTGAACTTCTGCGGAAAATCTATCATATCCGGACGTGCAACCGATCCCTTCCGAAGGAGATCGGCAATGGCAGAGCCTGTCTGAATTATCATATCGGGCAGTGTGATGCACCCTGCATGGGATATATCGGAAAAGAAGAGTACGGAAAGCAGGTGGAGCAGGCACTTCGTTTCTTAGGCGGCGCATATTCGGATGTAATAAAAATGTTAGAGAAGAAGATGTATGATGCATCCCATGACATGAATTATGAAAAAGCGGCGGAATACCGGGATTTGATTACCAGTGTCAAAAGCGTGGCACAGAAGCAGAAGATTACTTCCGAGGAAGGACTTGACCGTGATGTAATCGCATATGCGGCAGATGGAAATGATGCGGTGGTGCAGGTATTTTTTATCCGCGGCGGAAAAGTGCTGGGAAGGGAACATTTCTTTGTGCGGATAGCCATGGAAGAGGATATTCTCACGAGTTTTATCAAGCAGTATTATTCCGGCACGTTTATTCCGAAGGAAATTCTGGTATCGGATGAACTGCGGGAAGCAGAGGTAATCGAGGAATATCTGTCTTCAAGAAGGGGAAATAAAGTGTCCATTCTGAATCCGAAAAAAGGACAGAAAGAAAAAATGGTGGAACTGGCGCAGAAGAATGCAAAGATGGTGCTGGATCTGGATCGGGACAAGGTAAAGCGGGAAGAGGCGAGAACCATCGGTGCCATGCAGGATATCTTTACCTTGTTGGGAATCGAAAGCCACAACGATTACCGCATCGAAGCATATGATATCTCGAATACCGCCGGTTTCCAGTCCGTTGGTTCTATGATTGTATATGAGAATGGAAAACCGAAACGGAACGATTACCGGAAATTCCGGATTAAAACCATAGAAGGGCCGAACGATTATGGCAGCATGGAGGAAGTTCTGACCAGAAGATTTACCCATGCAATGGCACAGGAAGATGATAAATTTTCCAGATTTCCGGATCTGATCATGATGGATGGCGGTCAGGGCCAGGTCAATATTGCACTCCAGGTACTGGATAAATTACAGATTCACATTCCGGTGTGTGGCATGGTCAAGGATGACAGGCACAGGACGAGGGCACTTTTGTATCATGAGGCGGAGCTGCCGATAGATACCCATTCGGAAAGCTTCCGGCTGATTACAAGAATCCAGGACGAGGCACACCGCTTTGCGATTGAGTATCATAAGAGTCTCAGGGGCAAGGCACAGATTCATTCGGTGCTGGATGATATCGAAGGAATCGGGCCGGCAAGAAGGAAGGCACTGATGAAGTATTTTTCCGATATTGCGGGAATAAAAGAGGCATCGGTGGAAGAACTGATGAAAGTTCCGTCCATGAATGAAAAAACGGCAAAAAACGTGTATGAGTTTTTCAGAAAAGGCTTGTCTAAATAGCCGGCATTATATATAATTATGCTAAGGTCAAAAGGATTGCCAAATCCGCAGACATTAAGTTCAGGAGGGAATAAAAAATATGGCAAGTAGTGTAAAAGTATCAAAACTGATAGAGAATTATGATTTAAAACTTTGTAATCCGGGCATTGACACCGATAAAATCAAAATAACGGTGCCGGATATCAATCGTCCATCCCTGGAGTGGACCGGATATTTTGAACATTTTGACAGTCTCAGAGTGCAGATTATCGGATTTACCGAGAATTCCTATGTGGAGCAGATGGATAAAGAATCCAAATTTGCGATCTATGAGAAGCTGATGTCACAGAGATTTCCGTGTATTGTATTCTGCAGAGGCATGGAGCCGGATCAGGAGCTGATCGATGCAGGAACAAAGTATGGAGTACCAGTTCTCGTCACACAGAAAACGACATCATCCTTTATGGCGGAAATCATCCGCTGGCTGAATGTGGAACTTGCACCATGTATCTCTATTCACGGTGTTCTGGTCGATGTATACGGTGAAGGTGTATTGATCATGGGTGAAAGCGGAATCGGTAAAAGTGAGGCTGCGATCGAGCTGATCAAGAGAGGACACCGTCTGGTTACGGATGACGTAGTGGAACTGAGAAAAGTAAGTGATGAAACCCTGATCGGTACGGCACCGGATATCACCAGACATTTTATCGAATTGCGGGGAATTGGAATTATAGATGTCAAGGCATTGTTTGGTGTGGAAAGTGTAAAGGAAACACAGGGAATCGATATGGTGATCAAGCTGGAAGAGTGGAATAAGGATAAGGAATACGACCGCCTCGGTCTGAACGAAGAATATACCGAATTCCTTGGAAATAAAGTAGTAAGCTATTCCATTCCAATCCGTCCGGGCAGAAACCTTGCGGTTATCGTAGAGGCGGCGGCAGTAAACCATCGTCAGAAAAAGATGGGTTACAATGCGGCACAGGAATTATACCGCCGTGTGCAGGCAAATCTTGGAAAGCCGAGAGAAGAGGAATAGAGTATGTACAAGTTTGGTGTGGATGTTGGCGGAACAACCGTAAAAATAGGACTGTTTTCCGGGGATGGAAAATTAGAAGAAAAATATGAGATTGCGACGGATAAATCCGACCAGGGTGCTCATATTATAGAACATATCGCAGCAAAACTGGATGAAATCATTGCGGAGAAATCCTACGGGATTTTGGACTGTATGGGTGTCGGAATCGGGCTTCCGGGACCGGTCGACCGGGGAATGATTCTTGGCTGCGTAAATCTCGGCTGGGGAATCTTTTCCATCGTGGAGGAATTTTCCAAAGCCTTTCACAATGTCCCGGTATATGCCGGAAATGATGCCAATATTGCAGCACTTGGCGAGTATGTGGCAGGTGCCGGAAAAGGCATGAAAAATATGATGATGGTGACACTGGGAACCGGAGTCGGCGGCGGCATCATTATCGATGGCAGAATTCTGGAAGGAGCAAACGGCGGAGCCGGGGAAATCGGTCACATTCCGGTGAATCCGCAGGAGCAGGATACTTGTGGCTGTGGAAAGAAAGGCTGTCTGGAGCAGTATGCCAGTGCAACCGGAATCGTGCGGATAGCGGAAAAGCTGAGAAAAGAGAATGGCAATACCGCTCTTCCGGCGGGCTGTACGGCAAAACAGGTTTTTGACTATGCAAAAGAGGGCGATGAGCTGGCCATGCAGGCAGTAGAAGAATTGGGAAGATACCTTGGGCTGGCACTCGCCTCCTGTGCCTGTGTCCTGAATCCGGAAGGAATCGTCATAGGTGGTGGTGTGAGCCGGGCAGGGAAGATTCTTCTGGATGTGACAGAGAAGAATTTCCAGACTTATGTATTTAAACCTTGCAGAAATGTAAAATTCAGTCTGGCAGAACTTGGTAATGATGCAGGTATCTATGGTGCAGCAGCAATGGTAAATTAGGTGGTGCAGGTGAATAATATATTAGAAGAATTAGAAAAAATAGCAGGAAAAAAGAATGTTCTGACAAAAGAGCCGATGAAGAAGCATACAACATTCCGCACTGGAGGAGAAGCCGATTATTTTGTCACGGTTCAGGAAGAGAATGTTTTAGCGGAACTCCGGACTTACTTAGAAAAAAATAAAATCCCGTATTATGTAATCGGGAATGGAAGTAATCTGCTCTTCCCGGATGAAGGATATGCAGGTGTAATCATACAGATTGGCAGATTTCCGGATGATATCAGAATCAGCGATACTGCAGTTACGGCAGGTGCGGGTGTAAAACTGTCCCAGCTGGCAAACCGGGCATATCAGGCAGGGCTGACCGGCATGGAATTTGCCGCAGGAATACCGGGTACGGTCGGCGGTGCAGTGGTAATGAATGCCGGTGCGTATGGCGGCGAAATGAAAGATATCCTTGTACAGGCGAAAGTCATGGATGCACAGGGAAATATTTTCCGGTTAAGCCGGGATGAGTTAGACCTGTCTTACCGTCACAGCATCATTCCGGAGAAAGCACTTATCGTATTAGAAGCAGACTTTCTGCTGCAGCATGGAAATCCGGAAGAGATAAAGGCTGTGATGAATGCTCTGGCGGCAAAGAGAA
>OGEK01001687.1_pt1 | contig 13251 bp, 9 predicted proteins | sample 1570641 | NCBI WGS metagenome assembly OGEK01 (sample SAMEA2582136, study PRJEB24529) | metagenome | biome: Human gut stool | place: China | collected 2011
CTTCAAGCACACCGGCGTCTTCCCGGAGCAGGCCGTCAACTGGGCCTGGTACGCCCAAAAGATCCGTGCTGCTGGACGCCCGGTAAAAGTGCTGAACCTGTTTGGCTACACCGGCGGTGCCACGCTGGCCTGCGCGGCGGCGGGTGCTACCGTCTGCCATGTGGATGCCTCCAAGGGCATCGTGGCCTGGGGCAAGGACAACGCCGCCGCCAGCGGCCTGGCCGACCGGCCCATCCGCTGGCTGGTGGACGACTGTGCCAAGTTCGTGGCCCGGGAAAAGCGCCGGGGCAACACCTACGACGGCATCATCATGGACCCGCCCAGCTATGGCCGCGGCCCCGGCGGCGAGATCTGGAAGCTGGAAGACTGCATCTATGACCTCATCAGCCAGTGCGAGGAAGTGCTGAGTGAGAAACCGCTCTTCTTTGCCGTCAACAGCTACACCACGGGCCTGTCGCCCGCCGTGATGGAGTACATGCTCAAGACCACGCTGGTGCCCCGTTTTGGCGGGCAGACCAGCTGTGACGAGATCGGCCTGCCCGTCTCGGCCACCGGCGGCGTGGTGCCCTGCGGCGCAACGGCCATCTGGGAAGAGTAAATACTCCTTCCGTCATCGCTGCGCGATGCCACCTCCCTCAGTGAGGGAGGCTTTCTGACGGCAGAGACCCAAAAGGCTCCCTCTTTGAGGGGGCTGCCGCTGCAGGCGGCTGGGGGAGTTTATAAAATAATCTAAGAATGGGGTACAGCCCTTTTCGGGAGGGCGCACCACCAGAAAGAGAACACAAATGAGTGAAACGATTTTAACAGCAGAAAATTTAAAGTTCCGCTATGACCCGGAGCAGCCTGTCTACGCGCTGGACGGGGTCTCGGCCAGCGTCAAGCGGGGCGAGTTTGTCGCCGTGCTGGGTGCCAACGGCTGCGGCAAATCCACCCTGGCCAAACACTTCAACGCCATCCTCCTGCCGGAGGCAGGCACTGTGCTGGTGGAGGGGATGGACACCGCCGACGAGAGCAAAATTTACGACATCCGCCAGACCGTGGGCATGGTGTTCCAGAACCCGGACAACCAGATCGTTGCCACGGTGGTGGAAGAAGACGTGGCCTTCGCGCTGGAGAACCTGGGCGTTCCGCCCGAGGAGATGCGCCGCCGGGTGGACGACGCCATGAAGATGGCGGGCATCTACGAGTTCCGGGAGCGGGCACCCCACAACCTTTCCGGCGGCCAGAAGCAGCGCGTTGCCATTGCAGGCGTCGTGGCCATGCGGCCGGACTGCCTCATTCTGGACGAAGCCACCGCCATGCTGGACCCCCGGGGCCGGGAGCAGGTGATGCAGACCATCCACTACCTCAACAAGAACATGGGCATCACCGTGGTGTCCATCACCCACTATATGGAAGAAGCTGCCAAGGCCGACCGGGTGCTGGTGATGAGCAAGGGCAAAGTGGTCCTGGAAGGCACCCCGAAAGAGGTGTTCAGCCAGACCGAGAAAGTCCGCTCCCTCCATCTGGACGTGCCGCAGGCCGCCGAGCTGCGGGATGAGCTGGTCAAGGCAGGCATCGACCTGCCCGAGGGCATCATTGACACGGGCGAATGCGCACAGGCTCTGTACGAGCTGCTGCAGTGAGGAGGGGGAAACGATGGCAGACATTATCAAGGTAGAACACCTGAGCTATATCTATAACCCCGGAATGCCCAATGCGGTCACCGCGCTGGACGATGTGAGCTTCACCGTGGAAGAGGGCGACTTTGTGGGCATCATCGGGGCCACCGGCTCCGGCAAGAGCACCCTCATTACCCACATGAACGGCCTGAACAAGCCCACCAGCGGCAAAATTTATATTGATGGCCGCGACCTGTGGGCCGAGCCCGAAAAAATAAGAGATTTCCGTTTCCTCACCGGTCTGGTGTTCCAGTACCCGGAGTACCAGCTGTTTGAGGAGACCTGCTATAAAGATATCGCCTTTGGCCCCAAGAACATGGGCCTGGACGAGGCCGAGATCGACAAGCGGGTGCACGAAGCAGCCGCCTTTGTCGGCCTGGACGAGGCCCTTTTGGAACGCAGCCCCTTTGAGCTGTCCGGCGGCCAGAAGCGCCGGGTGGCCGTGGCAGGCGTCATGGCCATGAAGCCCCGCATCCTCGTGCTGGACGAGCCCGCCGCGGGCCTGGACCCCGAGGGCCGGGATGAGATCCTGAGCGAGGTGAAAGAGTACCACAAAAAGACGGGCACCACCGTCCTGCTGGTCTCCCACAGCATGGAGGATATTGCCAAGTACGCCAACCGGGTGCTGGTGATGTCCAACAAGAAGATCGCCATGTACGATACAGTGGAGAACGTGTTTGCCCGGGCTTCGGAGCTGCTGGAGCTGGGCCTGAGCGTGCCCCAGGTGACAAAAATTTTCCTCAAGCTGCGGGAGATGGGGGTGGACGTCCCGGCGGACGTGTACACCATCCCCTATGCGGTCAAGACCATTCTGGCCGCCAAGGCGCGGCGGGACGCCGGGGAGCCTCTTGTATTGCCCCGGGATGCTGAGAACGGGAAAGGGGGCGTGTCCGGATGCTGAGAGATATCACCATTGGCCAGCACTTCCCGGGCAACAGCCTTGTGCACAAATTTGACCCCCGGCTCAAGCTGGTGCTCACCATTGCTTATATCATCCTGCTGTTCGCGGCTTCCAACCCGCTGGGACTGGCATTGTCCATCCTGTTCCTGGTGGGGATGTACGCTGTGGCAAAGATCCCGTTCAAGCTCATCCTCAAGAGCCTGAAACCAATTTTACCCATTGTCGTCTTTACGGCAGTGCTCAACCTCTTCTTCGTCTCGGGTGAGGGGGAGCCGCTGGTGCACATTGGATTCCTGACCGTTTACGCCGAGGGCGTCAAGTACGCCATCCTGATGGCGGTGCGCGTCATGGCCCTGATTGCGGGCACCAGCCTGCTGACTTACACCACCAGCCCCATCGTGCTGACGGATGCCATTGAGCAACTGCTCAAGCCGCTGGGCAAGATCCACTTCCCGGTGCACGAGCTGGCCATGATGATGAGCATTGCGCTCCGCTTCATCCCCACCCTCATCGAGGAGACGGACAAGATCATGAACGCCCAGAAAGCCCGCGGTGCCCAGCTGGACACCGGCAAGATGACCGAGCGCATCAAAGCGCTGGTGCCCGTCCTCATCCCGCTGTTCATCTCGGCGTTCCGCCGGGCGGACGAGCTGGCGATGGCCATGGAGTGCCGCTGCTACTGCGGCGGTGACGGCCGCACCCGCCTGAAAGTGCTCCGCTGCACCCGGCAGGATTACATGGATCTGACGGTCTGCATCGTCTGCTTTGTGATCATCCTGTCGTCCCGGCTGGTATTCCCGAATTATTAAAACTCCCCCAGTCGCCTGCGGCGACAGCCCCCTCAAGGAGGGGGCCTTATAGCCTCCCTCTTTGAGGGAGGTGGCACGGCAAAGCCGTGACGGAAGGAGTTCCATGCAGAACTTTTTACTTACCCTTGCCTACGATGGCACCAACTACTGCGGGTTTCAGGTGCAGCCCAACGGGCGGAGCGTGGCCCAGACCTTTCAGGATGGGCTGGAGGCCGTGCTGGGCTGCCGCCCGGATATCAAGGGGTGCAGCCGCACCGACGCGGGCGTCCACGCGCTGGGCTTTATGCTCAATTTCCACGCCGACACCCGCATCCCGGTGGAAAAGCTGCCGCTGGCCCTCAACCAGCACCTGCCGCCGGATATCCGGGTGCTGGCGGCGCGGGTGGTGCCGGAGGATTTCCATGCCCGGTACGCGGCCCACACCAAAACGTATCTCTACCGCATCCACAACAGCCCCATCGACTCGCCGTTTGACGAGAAGTATTATACCCGGGTGCCCCGGCGGCTGGACACGGCCAAAATGAACACGGCAGCCCGGCGGTTTGTGGGCAAACACGATTTCCTGGCCCTGTGCGCGGCGGGGTCTTCCGCTGCCGTCCACGGTGACACGGTGCGGACCATCACGGCCTGCGGAGTGGAGCGCAAAGGGGACGAAGTAGAGATCACCGTCACCGCGGATGGATACCTCTACAACATGGTGCGCATCCTGGCCGGGACCCTCTGCGAAGTAGGGGCCGGGCGGATGCAGCCCGAGGACATCCCGGGCATCCTTGCCAGCCGTGACCGGCACAAGGCGGGCCCCACCCTGCCCGCCAAGGGACTGTTTTTGAAGAGTGTGGAGTATGATTGAGAGGTGGCTAGCCCTCTCAGCCTCACGCTGTTCGGCAGCTCCCCCAAAGGGGGAGCCCTTGGCAAAGAGATGAAGTTTGCGTGGATTGCCAAGGCCTCTCACTTTGGGAGAGGTGGCATTGCGATCGCAATGACGGAGAGGGCAAGCCATTTAGGACAAGGAGAACAACCAAATGAGAAAGAACCATCGCGGCCAACGCCCCGAGAGCGACGAGCCGCTTTCGGCCGGGCGGGTCGAATATCTGGAGCAGGCCCGCGCCCGGGTGCGGGCACGGCGGCTGCGGCGCACGGCGCTCATCGTGGCGGTGCTGACGGCTGTGGTGCTGTTTACCACCGGGCTGGTGGGCAGCTCGGTGGCGCTGGTCAAGGACTGTGTGGACACCACCCGCATTGCCCTGATGCCGGGCCCCGGCTGGCCCCAGCAGACCGGCGTGATGGAGCCCACCCGGGTGCTGCCCATGACGGGCGGCTTTGTGGAGCTGGGCGGCGACAGCTGCGTGGTGTACTCCCGCACGGGCACCCGGCTCAACAGCATCCAGAGCGGCTATGGCCGTCCGGCGCTGGCGGCGGGCAAGACCCGTTTTGTGCTCTACAACCGCTCCGGCAACGAGCTGCGGGTGGAGAGCCGCACCCAGAACCTCTACACCAAAAAACTGGAAAACAAGATCTTCCTCTGCGCCATGTCCGATAACGGCACGCTGGCCGTTGTCACCGACGATGTGAGCAGCATGGCGGAGCTGCTGGTGTATTCTCCCACCATGGAGCAGCAGCTCCGCTGGAACATGACCTCCAACGACGGCACCCCGCTGCGGATGGCGTTCTCGCCGGACAGCCGCCGGCTGGCGGCTGCTGCCGTCACGGCCGGCGGTGGGCAGATGCAGACAAACCTTTATGTTGTCACCCTGGCCCAGGGCGACCCGGTCAATGTGGGGAGCCAGAGCGGTGTCCCCCAGTGGGTGGGCTGGCTTTCCGGTACCACCCTGCTGGCCGTGTACGACAGCCGGGCCATCCTGTACAACGCGGCAGGCGGAGAGCGTGCCCGCTATGAGTTTGGCGGCGGCACCCTGCGGGATGTCTCGGTGGACAGCGCGGGCAATGTGGCGCTGCTGCTGGCCTCCGGGCAGGTCTGCCAGCTGGTGACGCTGGACAAGGAGCTCAATGTTCAGTACAGCGGCAATGTGACCACCTCCAACAAGGTGGTGCGGCGGGGCGAGCTTGTCTATCTGCTCACCGACAGCACCGTGGAGAGCCTGACTTCTGCGGGGGAGTACCAGTGGAGCCAGAGCCTGACGGCCCGGCCGCAGGCTTTGCTGGCGGATGCCAAGCAGACACTGGTCTTCTGCGGCAACACGGTGCAGCAGGTAACGGCACCGGAAACCTCTCAGGCAAGTTGAGGAAAAGGAGAGAATCATTCCTGAAATTAGCACTCTGCGGCAGAAAGTAACAGGGAAAATACTCTATGTTCAAGAATCCGTCATTTCTTTTTGATATCATATGCACGGTGGTTTGGCTGCTGCTGGCCGTCCGCTACGCCCGCAAAGGCTTTCTGGCCTCGGTGGTGCAGCTGGCGGGGAGCCTGCTCAGCCTGACCGGAGCCCGGGCCTTTTCCGGCTGGGCAGCCGGGCAGGTGTTCCAGAACTTCTTCGCGGGCAGCTTCCGCGACCAGATCGCCGCCAGCATCGCGGCCGGGGGCGTGGTAGACCTTTCCGGCATTGCCCAGCGGTATGCGGGCTTTCTGCCGGAAAGCTTCCGGGCTTCCATTGTGGAGGCCTGCGAGCGCTCCGTTTCCGCCGTGCTCAGCGACAACGCCGTGGTGCTGGCCGATGTCATTGTCCAAAAGGTGCTGGCCCCGCTGCTGACGCCGGTGATCTCGCTGGTGCTGTTCTTTGTGGCATTCGCCCTGCTGCGGATGCTGGTCAGCCTGCTGGTCACGGTGCTGGGGCTGGTGAACAAGCTGCCGGTAGTGGGCACGGTCAACCGCTGGCTGGGCTGGACGGCGGGCGGCATTGCCAGCCTGCTGGACATTTATCTGGTGCTGTGTGTGCTCTGGGCACTCATTGTCATCACGGGCGGCAACCTGACGATGCTCAACGATACCGTTATGAGCAGCAGCCTTTACTATAAAGTTTTCAATGTGTTCAACCCGTTCCTGTAAGGGTTGGATTGGATAGGAGGAACAATGGTCTGTAATCGATGCCAGAAACGTCCGGCCATCATCTTCGTCCAGCGGATGGAGAATGGCCAGATGAAAAATGAGGGCTTTTGCCTGCACTGTGCGCGTGAGCTGCACATCAAGCCGGTGGAAGACCTGATGAAGCAGTTCGGCATGTCGGACGAAGACATGGACAATATGGAAAACCGGATGGAGAGCATGATGGAGGAGATGGGCGGCGAGACCAACCCGTTCTCCATGATGATGAACATGGGCCAGCCGGAGAACGAGGGCGACGAAGACCTGATGCCCGGCTCCAGCGCCACGTTCCCGCTGGGGGTCAAGGACGGCCAGAACGAGCAGCAGGGGGACAAGAAAGCTGGAAATAAAAACGGCAAGAAGCCGCCCCGCCGCAAGTTTTTGGACACCTACTGCGAGAACCTGACCCGCAAGGCCCGGGAAGGCAAGCTGGATGATATCATCGGCCGTGACCGCGAAATTTACCGCACCATCCAGATCCTGAGCCGCCGCCAGAAGAACAACCCCTGCCTCATCGGCGAAGCCGGTGTGGGCAAGACGGCCATTGCCGAGGGCATCGCCGAGCGCATTGCCAAGGGCGATGTGCCCATCGGCCTGCAGGACAAGGAGATCTATCTGCTGGACCTCACCAGTCTGGTGGCGGGCACCCAGTTCCGCGGCCAGTTTGAGCAGCGGGTCAAGGGCCTGCTGGGCGAGGTGAAGGCAGCCGGGAACGTGATCCTGTTCATCGACGAGATCCACACCATCACCTCTGCCGGTGAGAGCGAGGGTGCCATGAACGCGGGCAATATCCTGAAGCCCGCCCTCTCCCGTGGTGAAATTCAGGTCATCGGTGCCACCACCTTCAACGAGTACCGCAAGTATATCGAGAAGGATCAGGCGCTGGAACGCCGTTTCCAGCCCGTGCGGGTGGAAGAACCCAGCGTGGCCGATACCCTTGCCGTGATGAACGGCATCAAGCACTACTACGAGCAGCACCATCATGTGCAGGTGCCTGCCGATGTGCTTTCTGCCACTGTCACCCTGAGTGAGCGCTATATCACCGACCGTTATCTGCCTGATAAGGCCATCGACCTGCTGGACGAAGCCTGCGCCTGCTGCAATCTGGCCCACCCGGTCATTTCCGAGTATCTTGGGATGCAGAAGGAGCTGGATGCCCTCAAGCAGGAAGAAGCCGAGATGGAGAATGCGGATGTGAACGAGCCCATCGACTACGAGCGCGTGGCCGAGCGCAAGACCCGCATTGCAAAGCTCGAAGCCGACCTGCCCGCAAAGCAGGCTGCTGCCAGCGAGATCCAGGTGACCATGGATGATGTGGCCAAGGTCATCGAGCTGTGGACCGGAATCCCGGCGGTCAAAATTCGGGAGACCGAGTTCGCAAAGCTGGCAAACCTTGAGGGCGAGCTGAAAAAGAAGATCATCGGGCAGGACGAGGCCGTGCATCTGGTGGCGCAGGCCATCAAGCGCAGCCGCGCCGACCTTTCCGGCCGCCGCCGTCCCGCAAGCTTCATCTTTGTGGGCCCCACCGGCGTGGGCAAGACCGAGCTGGTCAAGCAGCTGGCAAATCAGCTGTTCGACGGCCCCGACCCGCTCATCCGTCTGGATATGAGCGAGTATATGGAAAAATACGCGGTGTCCCGCATGATCGGTTCGCCTCCGGGCTATGTGGGCTACGAGGAGGCCGGTCAGCTCACCGAGAAGGTGCGCCGCCGCCCCTACAGCGTGGTGCTGTTCGATGAGATCGAAAAGGCGCACCCGGACGTGATGAACATTCTGCTGCAGATTTTGGACGAGGGCAAGATCAACGATGCGCAGGGCCGCACGGTGGATTTTTCCAACACAGTCATCTGTATGACCTCCAACGCCGGCAGCAGCGACCAGAGCACCGGTGGGCTTGGCTTCAATAAGAGCGAGGAACAGCTCAGCGAGGAAAAGACCCGCAAGGCGCTGGCGCAGTTCCTGCGGCCGGAGTTCCTTGGCCGCGTGGATGAAGTGATCGCCTTCAAGCCGCTGAGCCAGCAGACGCTGCAGGGCATCGCCGCCCTGATGCTGGACGAGTACAAGCCCGGCATGGAGGCCAAGGGCATCGCCTACAGCTATACCCCGGCAGCCCTTAAGGCACTGGTGAAAAAGGCCGAGGGCGGCAAGTTTGGTGCGCGCGATTTGCGCCGCGTCATCCGCAAGGCCGTGGAAGACCCCGCCGCCGAGCGCCTCATTGACGGCACGCTGGCCTCCGGCTCCGCCCTTACCGTGGACGCTGACGCGGACGGCGAAGTGGTGCTGAAATAAACGCAAAAAGAAAAGAGACGGTTTTCTTCCAGTGGGAAGAGGACCGTCTCTTTTGTCATGTGAAGTTTAGTTGAATTTAAAGATCTTCCGGGCGATGCGGTAGCCGCCGACAATGACGGCATCGCTCTTGGGGAAGTGCAGGTTGGTGATGCCGCCCAGGCTCAGGCGGACAGCGCGGTACACGCTGGGGCTGGTGTGCTCCTTGAGGTACTGCCAGAGCTGGGTCTTTTTCTCCCTGGCCTCGGCACTGCCGTCCAGCAGAAGGAAGATGTCGCTAATGGCCATCATGATGGAGAGGTAGTGGAGCATGTAGGCCCGCAGACGCTTCTGGTTTTTCAGGGCGTCCAGGTCCTGGCAGTCGATCATGTGCTTGGTGACCCGCAGCTGCTGATCTACCCGCTTGACCATAACGCTCTCGTTGACACTCTGGTCGGCCCGGCCGATGAAGTAGCGGTAGAGGTCAAGGTCCATATAGTACATGCTCTTGACATAGGGCAGAGGCTGGTAGACAAAGATGTTGTCCACATAGAACGTGTGCTTGGGCAGCACCATGCCGCACTGACGCAGCACCTCGGTGCGGTACATGACCGAGTGCATCAGCAGGTTCTGGTCCGGGCGGAAATGGCCCACATGCACCCAGTCGAACAGGCGGTCTTTCGGGAAGACGTTGGTGTACCGGACGGTATGGCTGGTGCCATCCTCCACATGCTCATACACATAGTTGCAGATCATCAGGTCCGGGGCGGTGCCGCGGGCCACGAGGGTCTGCAGGCGGTGCAGGACCTTTTTCAGGGCGTCGGTGTCCAGCCAGTCGTCGCTGTCCACGACTTTATAGTACAGGCCGGTGGCATTGCGGATGCCCTGGTTGACGCCTTCGCCGTGGCCGCCGTTCTCCTGATGGACGGCCTTGACGATGGTGGGATATTTGGCGGCGTACTCGTCGCAGATGGCGGGGGTATCGTCCTTGGTGGAACCATCGTCCACCAGGATGATCTCGGCCTGCTCTCCGGCGGAGAGCAGCGTCTCGATGCAGTGGCGCATATAGGCCGCCGAGTTGTAGCACGGGACGGCAAAGCTGATGAGTTTTTGCATAGTGTACTCCTTTTAATCACGGAAGCCGGAGCACGCGGGCTGCGGCTAAGAATCTTTAGATGGAGATATGTATTCTTATTATAGCATTTTGGCGCACGAAAAGCTATCAAAACCACAAAATCCCACCGAAAATTCGCAACTCAGGGTGGTTTTGTGGTATACTGGAGCCCAGTGTTGAAACAAAGGAGACAGTTTGATGGAAGACCAGCGCTCGATTTTAAAGAAAGTTTTCGGCTACGACAGTTTCCGCCCCGGCCAGGAGGAGATCGTGAAGCGGCTGCTGGGCGGGCAGGATGTGCTGGCCGTGATGCCCACGGGCGCGGGCAAGTCCATCTGTTATCAGGTGCCGGCCCTGCTGCTGCCGGGCATCACCCTTGTGGTATCGCCGCTGGTCAGCCTGATGAAAGACCAGGTGGGGGCCCTGGTGCAGGCAGGCGTGGCCGCCGCCTTTTTGAACAACAGCCTCACCGACAACCAGAAAGCCCTGATGCTCCACCGGGCCCGGGAGGGGTGGTATAAGATCATCTATGTGGCCCCGGAGCGGCTGGAGATGCCGGGCTTCCAGCGGTTTGCGCAGGAAAAACTCATCAGCATGGTCACGGTGGACGAGGCCCACTGCATCAGCCAGTGGGGGCAGGATTTCCGCCCCAGCTACCTGCGGATCAAGGCCTTTGTGGACAGCCTGCCAAGCCGTCCGGTGGTGGGGGCGTTCACGGCCACCGCCACGGCCCATGTCCGGGATGACATCCGCACCCATCTGGCCCTGAAAGACCCCTATGAGGTGACGACAGGCTTTGACCGCCCCAACCTCTATTTTGAGTCCCGCCGTGCCCTGCCCAGCGAGAAGCCCCGTGTCCTGCTGGATTATGTCCTGCGGGAGGGAGACCATGCGGGTATCGTCTATTGCAGCACCACCAAACAGGTGGACGAGACGGCCCGCCTGCTCCAGAGCCGGGGCATCCGGGCGGCAGCCTACCACGCCAAGCTGGACGCGGAGGTCCGCCGGAAGAACCAGGACGATTTCCTCTATGACCGTGTCCAGATCATGGTGGCCACCAACGCCTTTGGCATGGGCATTGATAAGCCCAACGTCCGGTTTGTCATCCACTACAACATGCCCAAGGACCTGGAAAGCTACTATCAGGAGGCGGGCCGTGCCGGGCGGGACGGCGAACCTGCCCGGTGTATCCTCCTCTATTCGGGCACTGACGTCCGGACCATCCGCTTTTTCATTGACAAAGAGAGGGAAGCGGACAACGGTCTGCCCGCTGATGTAAAAGCCGAAGCCGCCCGCAAGGCGGAGGAACGGCTCAAGTACATGACCTTTTACTCCACCACGCCCCGCTGCCTGCGGGGGTTCATGCTCCAATATTTTGGGGAGGCGGCCCCGGCCAAGTGCGGCAACTGCTCCAACTGCCTCATGGCAGAGGAGGCTGCCCGGCAGATGGAACAGCGTGCCGCCGAGGCCAAGCAGCGGGCCGCCGCCAGCGCCCGCCGTCTGGCTGAAAAGCCCCGCCGCCGCCCGGCGGACGTGGAGCTCAGCGCCGAGGACGAAAAGCTGCTGGCCGACCTCTACGCCCTGCGCAAGCGGCTGGCCAGCAAGCAGAAGATCCCGGCCTATCTCGTGTTCAGCGATGCTACTCTCCGGGAGATGGTACAGAAAAAGCCATTCAGCACCGACGAGCTGCTCAACATCACCGGCGTGGGCGAGAAGAAAGCTGCCCGCTACGGCACGATCTTCCTCGCCGCCATCGAGGAGGCCGTCAGAAGCCGCTAAAAATAAAACGTTCCGTTTTCCACGATTCCTGCATCGGATGTGGAAAACGGAACGTTTTTCTTCTTTATAAGAGGATTACATCGTATGGGTGGAAAATACCTGCTCGTCCTGCCACCAGACAGGCTCTCCGGCGGCAAGGGACTTGGGCACATCCAGCAGCCGCTGGTTCCGGCTGCCCCGGAAGCGGAGGGAGATGTCGTGCTCGGCCTGCACAAAGCGGCCGTCCACCAGCACATCCAGCAGGCTCAGCAGCTCGTCGGTGACTTCGCACCGCGCGTGGCAGGGGACCGCCCCGGTCAGCTGCTCCCAGGTGTAGCCGGAGTAGCACCAGACCGTCTTTTTGGAGTAGAGGGCCTTGAAGTTGCGGACAAAGGGAAGAAGCTCCCGCTGGTTCTCCGGCTCCATGGGCTCGCCGCCCAGCAGGGAGATGCCGGCGATATAGTCCGGCTGGCAGGAGGCGAAAACTTCGTTGCGGGTGGCCTTATCAAAGGGCTTGCCGTAACCGAAATCCCATGCTACCTCATTGAAGCAGCCGGGGCAGTGGTGCCGACAGCCCGAGACGAACACACTGGTGCGCACCCCGGGCCCGTTGGCAATGTCGTAATATTTAATCGTTGCGTAGTTCATCATTCTTTTTCACAAACAAGATTCTCTCTGTCGTTAACGGCGACAGAGAGAATCGATTTTTATTCCATATTACAGGTGCAGCACCCGATCCTTGATCTCCTGGGTGCGGCCCTGGTTCCAGAACTGGGTGCCGATATAACCGCAGGTGCGGCGGGCAACATTCAGCTTGTTCTGGTCACGGTTGCCGCACTTGGGGCACTCCCACACCAGCTTGCCGTCGTCCTCCACGATCTTGATCTCGCCATCGTAACCACAGCACTGGCAGTAATCGGACTTGGTGTTCAGCTCGGCGTACATGATGTTGTCGTAGATGAACTGTAGCACGCTCATGACGGCTTCCAGATTATCCTGCATGTTGGGCACTTCCACATAGCTGATGGCACCGCCCGGAGAGAGCTTCTGGAATTCACTCTCAAATTTCAGCTTGGTAAAGGCGTCGATCTGCTCCGAGACGTGGACGTGATAGCTGTTGGTGATATAGTTCTTGTCGGTGATGCCGGGCACGATGCCGAACCGCTTCTGCAGGCACTTGGCGAATTTATAGGTGGTGGATTCCAGCGGGGTGCCGTAGAGAGAGTAGTCTATATTCTCCGCTTTCTTCCACTCGCTGCACTTGTCGTTCATGTGCTGCATCACGCTCAGGGCAAAGGGTTTGGCACCGGCGTCGGTGTGACTCTTGCCCGTCATATACTTCACGCACTCATACAGGCCGGCATAGCCCAGGCTGATGGTGGAGTAACCGCCATACAGCAGCTTATCGATCTTCTCGCCTTTTTTCAGGCGGGCCAGTGCGCCGTACTGCCACAGGATGGGCGCGGCATCGCTGGGGGTGCCCAGCAGACGCTGGTGGCGGGCCTGCAGTGCACGGTGGCAGAGGGCCAGACGCTCGTCGAAGATCTTCCAGAACTTATCAAAGTTGCCGCCGGAAGAGAGGGCTACATCCACCAGGTTGATGGTGACGACGCCCTGATTGAAGCGGCCATAATATTTGGGCTTGCCCGTCTCGGGGTCCACATAGGGGGTCAGGAAGCTGCGGCAGCCCATGCAGGTGTAGC
>OGEK01001697.1_pt1 | contig 13136 bp, 18 predicted proteins | sample 1570641 | NCBI WGS metagenome assembly OGEK01 (sample SAMEA2582136, study PRJEB24529) | metagenome | biome: Human gut stool | place: China | collected 2011
CAAGACATGTGTATCGCATGCTCCGGGAGTTCGTCGGTTTTGCCAATATTCACTAACTCTCAATTTTGCAATCTTTACCATCAAAGCAGCAGATATGTCTATGGTGTACAAATATTATGAAAAAAGCTGATCTTCCTCCTACTTTTTATCCTTTCGCAAATACATCAAAATCCCATGACTCACTCTGCCAAGACATGCTCCCACCACTGCCCCGGCAATGGTGATTCCCCATATTTCCACATAGCGAAATCTGTTTGCCGAAAATGCCCATACGCAGGCTACGACGCAGCACAAAACGATCCATCCGATATAGATATCTTTTATACTCTTATTCTCCCACGAACTCCCGGATGACATCGCATCATTTCCCACCAATTCATCAATGCTTATGTCGAATTGCTTTGATAAGAGAATTAATTGCTCCGGATTCGGCGCCGTCTCTCCTAATTCCCAATTTGATATGGTCTGCCTTGTAACATTAATTTTTTCTGCCAGCTTCTCCTGCGAAAGCCCCTTCTTTTTTCTTAAGGTCTGAATATTGTTTCCTAACTGCATCCGTCACCTCTCCTTTCGCAGGAAGTATAGCACGCCATCGCCCTGCAGCGCTATCAACATCTCCGGGAATTTGCGCAAAGGAACTTAACATTTCCGCAAACCTCAGAGTTTCTACTGATTTACCGATTTCTCCGGTATTCGGCATTGTCCACATGTTCCGAGTGTTCCTATGTACCATTTTCAGGATTGCTGCCACAAAATTGCTACTACCAAAAACATAATTGCAAAACCAAATTCAATCACTGTCGTGAACCTGATTCTTCTCTTCAAAACACATACTCCCGGATGTTTTAAATGAATATAGATGGGATAAATGTTTCCTTCTGTCATCCTCCGCAGCAGGCGATAGGGTACCGTCAATGTGGTCTGCTCATGGTAAGCCGTGCCGTTACAGACGTATTCAAACACCGGTGCATAGCTAGTAATCCCACAGCGTCCGGGGTAGCTGTTATATCCGCAATAGATAGCTTCTATCTTCTGATTGCAGCAAAATACAGCATAGATATCATTCACACCCAGTAAAAACAGAAACAATCCAAACACGCTCATAATCAGCAACGCTTCGAGAGCTTCATTCCCTACAAACAAAATAACAAATGATGTAATGGCAAAACCAGCAAATGTCAGGATGATGTCCAGACATATAAAAGGTACAACCTTATATCTCTTATTTTTTATAATGATAACGGTAGATACTCCAAACAATAATGTCAATATGTATACCAGAGCTTCCATTACCATATCCCTCTCCTCCGATCCAATAAGCAAAATTTATGAGTTTTTCATTACCCAGGCAAATGCCTTCGCGGTCCGCAGGCCCGGATCTCTGAAATGATTCCCCGGATTCCATTCCAGCGTACTGCCGATCCCACACTGCTGCAGCCACGCATGTGCCTCCCGGATACAGTCACCTACAGTAGCCATAACAGGATTTTTCGTCTTTTCCTCTTTGTCCCCCAGGCTTAAGTAAACTGCCCGACTCTGATTCTCGTGCTCTTTCATATAGGGCAGAAACCCTGGGAACCACACCGAGGGCGATGCCGCCGCTATCCCCGCAAACCGATCCGTCTGATAAGATGCCCACAGAGAAAACAACCCTGCAAGAGAATATCCTCCAAGATAATAAGTTTTACTTTCATCCGAGCATAAACGCAAAATTTCTTCTAACAACGAGGCTGCACCATCGCCAAAATCCTCTTTTCCGAACACCGCCGGTGATCGCCACGGAGACAGATCGAGGTTCCAGTCATTCACTTTCACCGCAATCATTTGAAAATCCAATGCTGTCAGTTTCCGGATCTGTGCCACTTCGCCCTCTATTTCCGGCAGATCATGATCTCCCACGGGCTGGATCAAAACAATGGGAGCCTCCGGATTCCCATATTTATATTTAGTCATGCCGTCCTCTTTCTCTATCAAATATCCTTTTCTATCAAGTATCCATTCTATCAAATATCCATTCTATTTTATCAGTTTCAGAATCCTTTGCCTGTTATATCGCTGCATGATCACAAACATCATATCAAACATGGCCGCAAGGATCGATGTAATGATAAATGCCGGATATCCACCCAGCCAATGACCTGCCACAATCGGTACAAAGCTGAACACTACGATCGTCTCATGCCCCAGTTCCGCCTGACATGTGACCTGCGCTATTTCCTCCCAGGTGTGTTGTCTCGGATCAAACAGGCTGGGATTATAGGTAGGCATGCGATTCTTCCATTTTTTCACACGCAGCTTTTCATATAATTTCATTTCGGATTTACTTACCTGATACCAGCGTTTTCTGTAATCTGCTCTGTTATGCATGATGGAATTGTAGATAAATGCAACCACCCATCGCATGATAAAATGATAAGCTGTGGTTCCAAAGGTAATGGCAGTCGTCAACCAGATTCCTAACAAAGTTTTTTGATATAAAATAGCCGTGACCATAGTTCCGATCAGGAACACGACAGGCGCTGCCTTTAAAAATTTTATCATAGGTCATTCTCCGTTTTTTCCAACTTCATATACCCATTTTCTTAATGAGTTTTGAATAAATATGTTCCACGAACCATGGTTCCGTAGATTTCTCCAAAGCATCTTCCGGAGAGAACCACATCACTCCACTGTTCTCATCGGCTTTTACGGATACCTGCTCTTCCGAATCTGCCTCCAGTAAATACGTGATATTCAGGTGCAAATGGCTGGACACATAGTTTCCTTTTTTCACATGTCCATCCACTGTCAGAGATTCCAGAGAAAAAATCTCCTCTGATACCGGTCTCACATTGGAAATTCCCGCCTCCTCCTTCACTTCCCGGATGGCAACGGACAGCAGATCTGTCTCCCCATCCGCATGTCCTCCCAGCCAGGACCAGGAATTATAAATATTATGATATACCATAAGCACCTTGCTTCTGTCCTTATTTACCACCCAGGCAGAAGCCGTAATATGCGCTACAGTATTTTTTCTGGAAAATGCATTCTCATTGTCCCTGATCCATCCCAGAATCAAAGCTTTGTCCTTTTCTTCCTGTTCATTGAATGGGGGATAGTTTTCTATTTGTCTGATGGAATCCTCTCGTGTCATTTGGTTATCTCCCTATTTTCAAACAACCGGTCAATCTCCTGCCAATCCTTACATCTCACAAACCTGTCATTGGGAAGCTCTGCCCGGCTGTTCCATGGCCGGTCGAACACGGCTGTCCTGCAGTTGTCAAAATGTATTACATGCTCAAACGCCGCCGGAGAATCCTCTACCGCAAAATCAAAGGTCATGTTGTAAAGTTCCTCCAATGTCATATTATATTTGTAGTCCTGTTTCGCTGTTTCGCGCCCGTATTTGTCTACGCAGAACAAGGGAACTCTTTCCAAATGATGTTCATCAAGCCATTGCCTCGATGGTTCGTAGGAATTGAACGGTCTTCCGGTAATGATAAAAACCTCGTGACCATGATCCATCCACTTATTAATCACCTCGGAAGCTCCCGGCGTCTCCTCATACTTCAACAGATTTTCCGGCAAATGCCCTGCTTTCATTAATGCTTCATACTGCTCGTCATTTATATCAAACGATTTCTGCAAATTGAAAAATTGAACCTGCCGATAAGGGACCTCAATGCCGAACATTTCTTTCGCAATTTTTGTAAAATATTCTGCGGTTTCACATAGTACATCATCAAAATCTATATAGACTTTCATTACTTCTCTTCTCCTATATCTTCGCATTATTCTTCTAATAGATTTTTAAACACCATTGTGATTTCCGACTCTCCCCCATGGTTCCATTTAAACTTAACATCACTTCCTGCCTTTGGTTTTTCATTAATATCACCCGCCAATTTTGCAGGAATGAGTTTTTCCCAATAACGTACATTATATATATCATTTTCTACAGATTCAACCACACCTAAATGTTGCTCAAAAATCTGCATAAAACCCTCCTTAACTTTTACTTTGCGGTACTCGGGAAACTCTTCACTGATTCTAAGCAACGCTGCTTCATCACCGAGCTTTTCAAAATCAGAACTTTCAATGAGCTTTCCTCTGATTAATGAAAAATCATCATTTAATGGTAATACCATTATTTCATCAAATGATTTTCCCCTGGCATCTGTAATTTTATATTTGGAAGCTCTCTCAAATCCAAAACGCGGATAATAATAGGGTTCTCCAATAATTACAATTCCAGCTATTCCCTGCTTTTGGGCCAGTTTTATTGTTTCACGCATAAGCGCTCCACCGATATCGTTTCCTTCCCATGTTGGTTCAACTGCTAATGGTCCAAATGTAGCAATTTCATGCCTACTATTTCCGTCTACGATCCACGCTTTTGTGTAATATATGGCTCCGACAATCTGGCCATCAATTTCTGCAATTCGGCTTATTTCCGGTATGTAGTCTTGAGAATCACGAATAATGCGAGTCAATAAATGCTCCGTGCATCCGGGCCAATATTTATTCCAAAAGCTTCTCATTATCATTAATTCCGTTTTTTTATAATCTTCTTCGGTCTCTTGTCTAATGATTAAATTATTTATCATTGTATCCTTTTCCACTCCACAGGCCTCAATTTTCCTAACCATTTAAGACTAAAATTTGTCAGTTGAGTTCATTTTCCTCCTCATCATTGAAAATATACTTCGATGTTTCCTTTGCAAGGATTTTAATCTTTCAATTCTGCCTCAATCTCTTCAATTGTAGGCAAGCTTCCCTTAAATTCTTCTGGTATCAACTTAGATAATTCATAGCTGGATATTCCCAAAGGTTGACTTGTTGATTCCAGTGCATACTGTGCCTCGACTTTATCCATATCTTTACAGATTAACAATCCTAAAGTTGGATTATCATTCTCTGTTTTCATTTGGTGATTAATTGCGACAACATACGTTCCAAGCTGTCCGGCATAAGATGAGTCAAATTTACCTGTCTTAATTTCTACAACTACATAGCAATGTCTTTGTGTATTGTAAAACAACATATCGATGAATTTCTCTACTTCCCCCACTGTGATACGGACTTCGCGCCCCATATAAGCGAATCCTGTTCCGAGTTCTATTAGAAAGTTGTTTACTTTATTAATTAATGCATCCTTTAATTCCTTTTCATCATATTGTTCCCGTAATGTCAAAAAATCAAAATTGTACGGATCCTTTGTAATTGCCTGCCCAAATCACCTTGCACTGAAGGTAATGTATTTGCAAAATTTGTTATAGCTTTTCCTTGTCTTTCAAATAAATCCGTATCTAAAAAATTTACCAGGACATCACGAGACCAATTATTTTCTAGTGTTTTTCTCACATAAAACAATGCCTTATCCACATTGTTTTTACATTTGTCTATTATTGTTCTATTATGTCTCCAAGGAATTCTAAAAACGATAGTCGAATCGTCCACAGCTTGTGGACGATTTCCGGCACAAGGATATTATTGCTTGCTCATGGTTGAAATATCTTTTCCAAGTTTCCAATAAAAACGTAGCATTTCATCATTTATTTTTACCGCTGCACGAATTTGGCTCCTTTTAAATTCATTTGATATTTCTGTTATCCAATCTTTGTATGATTCACCATCGACAATAACCAATTTCTCCATTATTTCATTCCCCTCTATAAATTATTTTTTCCCGTTTCACCACAACTTTTATCACCGCATCCACGATGGATTCCCCCGGCTCGATATGACCTCCCGGAAGTGTATATCCCTTCCAGTCATTTTTTATTCTGTCCTGTAACAAGTATCTGCCATTTTTATGTATTAAGCATAAAACGGTAAGTTCGACGCTTTCTGTTCTCATTTACTTTCTCCTGCAATGTTTTCGACAATTTGGGAATTTCCACTCTTCCTACAAAGATTTTCCACGCTGCCATACCATTACATAGTCCTTTTCCCCAGTAACTTCATCCAATCCTTCTCGTTGGATTTCAAAACCTTCTCTTTGATAAAAGTGAATTGCACGTGTATTCTTTTGGTAAACATTTAAGTATAATTTCATCTTTTTTTCTTTTACAAAATTCAACAGGAGCTTACCTATGCCCTGCGACTGCATTTCATCACGGACAAAAATGCCTTCCACATATTCATCATTTAACCCTATAAAGCCCTCTATCTGGCAGTCATTCTCATACACATAGACCTCTGCCTGTGGCAACATTTCTTTCACTAAATCAATATTATTTTTCCAATATTGACCCGGAATAAAATTATGTGCTTTTAAGTTGGTATCTAACCATATATCAACAACTCGTTCGATATCTGCTTTTTGTAATGCTCTGATCATACTTCTTCAAACACCCTGTTCTGCTACAATTTAGAAAACCACCTCGAAGATCGTCCCTCCGGATGGATTGGACTTCACTGTAATACTGCCATCATGCACTCTTACAATTTCGCGAACCAGGGCAAGTCCCAGTCCTACTCCACCCAACTCCCGGCTTCTGGATTTATCCACCCGGAAAAACGGTTCAAACACGCGCTCCTTAAGTTCCTCAGGGATTCCGGCTCCCGTATCCTCTACTGACAGATACACATGGTTTTCCTTCCGGTCTGCGGTTACTGTGACCTGCCCGCCCGAATGATTATATTTTATGGCATTCTCAACAAGATTGTATACCAGCCGGTAAATAAGGATATCACTTCCGGTCATCGTTATATCCTTACATTTTCCGATCAGTCTTATATTTTTTCCCTCTGCAAGCGGTTCCAGATCCTCCAATACCTCATCCACCAGAGCATCCAAGATAATTTCATCATCCCGTCCTACCGTCTGAAGCTCACTCATGTCGAGAAGTGTCTTTACCATTTTGTTGAGTCTGTCGTTCTGTTCGGTAACCATCTTTATCATCTGTACCGTGTCTGCATCATTGTCCGGATGTCTGTTGGAATGATACAGATCCAGCTGTACCTGCATCAGGGCCAATGGAGTCCGAAGCTCATGGGCTGCATTTGCAGTAAATTGTCTCTGTATCTCAAATGCAGCCGAGAGACGTTCCAGCATCCGGTTATACGAAACGCTAAGCTGGTTCAGTTCCTTCACCTGGTTTTCTTCTATCCGTGAATCTGCCAGATTTTGCGCCTGCACCTTTTCAATCTTGTCCGAAAACTCTCTGATCGGTCTGAGTGCATGCCCACTTATAAAATAGGTAGCCACTCCACCCAGAAGCGCCAATACTGCTGAAATGATCAAGCTGTTTTTCCTGTAGTCCGCCTTATTATTATAGACCTGGACAGAAAAGTCATTAGCGAACTCATCCCACTTGTCCTCCGGAATGCTGATATATATTTCCTCCGCATCGTCCGGCTGATCATCTCCCCGTGTATCCACAGCCTCCTGCAGGGAATCCATATAATATACACCGTTTTTATAGACAAGCATCGTCACGCATCCACATATCACCGCTATATATAATGTAATGATGCAGGTAAGTCTCCACTGCAGCGACATTTTTTTCATCTATCGGACTCCTCTCGTATTTTATACCCTTCTCCCACCTTGTTCAGAATCGGATCATATCCCAGCACAGCCTTAAGCTTTTTTCTAAGGGAAGACATGTGTACTCTGATCGCTCCGCTAAAGCTATCCACAGATGCATCCCAGACATGCTCCATCAATTCCTCCTGACTTACCGGTCTGCCCATGTTCAGAAGCAGATATTCCAGAATACCATTTTCTTTTCTTGTCAGGGATACCATTTCTCCTTTTGCATAAGCCTCACGCCTTACGGTATCGAACTTTATCTCACCGCTTTCCAGACATACATCCTTCTGTACAAACTTCCTTCTGGTCAGGCTTCTGATGCGTGCCTCAAGCTCCTGCAAATGGAATGGTTTTTCCATATAATCATTCGCCCCTGCATCCAGCGCCTCAACCTTATCCGCTATCTGCCCCCTTGCAGATAATATAAGAACCTTCGTCTCCTCATTTTCCTGCCTGAGTTCCTTCAGGATCTCCATTCCATCCATGCCGGGCAGATTCAGATCAAGAACGACCAGATCATAGTTCTCCGTCAGGATACCTGCAAGAGCTTCTTCCCCATCATAGCAGGTATCCACCTCATATCCTGCGTCATACAGACTTTTCGCAACTGTATCACATATTTCTTTTTCATCCTCAACAATGAATAATCTCAAAATTCCTTCCCGCCTTAACAAAGATTTTACAACAATTATTGTATAATAGCGAAGTCAACTGGTCAATAAATACCACGATCGAAAGGAGTAACAATAACTTGAAGTGCAGAAAAATATCTCAGATCGTTCTGCTCGTCACCGGGATCACTATGATCGGCTACGGTGCAGTCAGAGGCGAAGCTGCTGTCGTGCTTGGTAAAGCAATAAAATTATGTCTGGAGTGTGTCGGAATTGGATAAGAGAAAAAAATCACTGTCAGGGCAGACAGCCGGGATACGCGGGTGGATACAGGCTGCTGCCACACTGCTTACTAATATTCACATCCCTAATTTTTTTAAGGGCAAAATATATCAGGGAAACGCTAAGACCGTATGTGTACCGGGATTAAACTGTTATTCCTGTCCTGCTGCCACTGGAGCATGCCCCATTGGCGCATTTCAGGCGGTGATCGGATCCTCCCGATTTAAATTTTCATATTACGTCACGGGATTTTTTATTTTACTGGGTGTGACACTTGGAAGATTTATCTGTGGATTTTTGTGTCCGTTTGGATGGTTTCAGGATTTACTTCATAAAATCCCGGGAAAAAAATTTTCCACAGCCAGACTGAAGCCGCTAAGATATCTGAAATATATGATTCTTATCGTTTTCGTTATCCTTCTGCCGCTGCTCGTAACGAACTCTATAGGAATGGGCGACCCTTTCTTCTGTAAATATATTTGTCCACAGGGCGTTCTGGAGGGAGCCATCCCGCTTTCCCTGGGAAATGCAGCCATACGGTCCGCACTTGGAAAACTCTTTACTTGGAAATGCTTTATTTTGATCACAGTTGTCGTGTTAAGCATTTTATTTTACAGACCCTTCTGTAAATGGATCTGTCCTCTTGGCGCGATCTACTCGCTGTTTAATAAGGTCAGCCTTCTTAATATTAAGGTGGAGGACAGCAAATGTATCGGTTGTGGTCAATGTTCAAGGGTATGTAAAATGGATGTGGATGTTTGCAAGCATCCGGACCATCCGGAATGCATACGGTGCGGAGCCTGCATCAAGGCTTGCCCCAAGGATGCGATCCACTACCGGTTTATGGGAAAATAATCTTATTACGATTACTTAAAGGAGAATATAATCATGAAAACAAACAAAAAATTCCTTACTATTTTAACACTTTTAACACTCTGCATAGCTTTGTTGCTTACAGCCTGCGGCACAACAGATGCTGCCGGCACGGACAAAACCAATGAGTCTCTGACGGAAACCGGCACAGTATCCACAGACAGCTCCAACACAGCGCTGGATGATCTGTATCAGCAGGAGAATCAGATTTTTGCAGATCATGAGGCTGTATGGAACAAGCTATTCGGCATGATGAGCAAAAGTAATGCTGATCCCAGCGGAAATTATGCTGATTATCTGGCTGATACCGCCGAAGCAAACAAGGACTCCTTTACAGAGGATGAATGGAAAACACTTACGGATGATATGGAAACCATACGGAAAATCGAAGAACAGATCGCAGGACTGGAACAGGGAACTACAGCAGCCGATCATAATGCTCCGGGAAACAATTCCGAAGCTGACTCTCCCTTCCGGAATTTCTCCGGTCAGGATTTTGATGGTAATTCTGTCGATGAAAGCCTGTTTTCCGCCAATGCAGTAACCGTTGTCAATTTCTGGTTTACCGGCTGTAAGCCCTGTGTTGCTGAGTTGTCTATGCTGGACGAATTAAACAATACGCTCAAAGCAATGGGCGGCGAAGTAATCGGCATCAATACCGAAACCTTCGACGGCAATGAAGCCGCCATAAAAGAAGCTGCTGCCGTTCTTGAAAGCCAGGGTGCAAAGTACCGCAATATTTCCATTGACTCTTCTTCCGATGCTGGTAAATATGCCTCTGATATTATGGCATTTCCTACAACAATACTTGTCGATAGAAATGGTAATATTGTAGGGGAACCGATCCTTGGGGGAATTGATAACCAGGATAACTACGACTCTCTGATGCAGCAGATTCAATCGGTAATTGATGCAGACAGCGCAAACCAATAATGCAAAACATCCCTCTAAGATTTCTTCATTCAGCTGTTGACACCTGCAATTCTTTTTGATATTATTTATCAAGAAATGAATAGTCCATGAGGGAGTAGTTAGCACGAAGGTGTGATTTGTCAACATTCTGATTATAATTTTAGAGTATAATCTGGCAAATCTTAAATAATGAGACTCATGTATATCTCTTAACGGTCTGTGTATAATACACACTGGCAGATAATTGATATACATGAGTCTTTTTTATCTCTGTCGATAGTTATCATCGCACAGCTTTCGGCTGACAACACTGTAATGGATCACGCAAAGGAGAAAAACATGGAGAAACTTATTAACAATGCCCCGTTTGCCCTTGTTCTTGTATTCCTTGTAATCGGTTTTGTACTGCTGATTAAAGGTGCGGACTTTTTCGTAGAAGGAAGCTCCAGTGTAGCGAAGAGACTGCATGTTCCGTCCATCATCATCGGTCTTACCATCGTAGCAATGGGAACCTCTCTCCCCGAGACAGCGGTCAGTGTATCGGCTTCTATCACAGGCAACAATGAGCTTGCGGTCAGTAATGTCGTCGGTTCCAATATCTTTAATCTGATGGTCGTGATCGGCGTATGTGCAATGATCGCCACCGTAGAGGTTGCGCGGGAAACTATCCGGAGAGATATCCCCCTTTCCCTGATCTGCGCCGGTCTTTTACTGCTTTTGGGGACCATGGGACTTGGTGATCCGGCCAACATGACACTGGGACATTTCGATGGTGTAATATTCATAGGTCTTTTTGCCGGATATATCTTCTACATGATCAGAATTGCCTTAAAGGCAAATAAAGAAGGAAAAAAAGTAGAAATTGAGGGCGGTTCCAATGAAGAGATCAAACTGATCTCCGTACCGCTCAGCATTGTTTTCATTGTCGGCGGTGCTGCTGCGATCGCCTTCGGTGGGGATCTCACTGTCGATGCTGCATCCAGAATCGCAAGCGACCTGGGAATGACGCAGACTCTGATCGGACTTACCATCGTTTCCATCGGTACATCCCTTCCGGAGCTTGTGACTTCCATCGTTGCAGCCAGAAAAAATGAAGTCGATATGGCACTGGGTAACGCCATCGGTTCCAACGTATTTAACATCCTGATGGTACTGGGTATCGCTTCCGCCATCAGTCCTATCAGCATCATTACGGAAAACATCATTGATCTGTGTGTACTGATCGCATTTACTGTGTGTGTATGGATCTTCGCAGGAAGCAAAAAGAAAATCGGAAGAGTCGAAGGCTTCTGTATGGTGGCTCTTTACGCAGCATATGCGGTTTATATCATAATCAGATAAATGAGGGCCGTACAAATGATATTGTTTTTTAAGGTATTTCTCACGGAATTCATCGCAGAGATGGGCGACAAGACACAGCTTATGCTGATCGCCCTTGCTTCAAAATACAAATTAAGAGATATTATATTGGGAACCGCTGCCGCAATCCTGGTGCTGAACGGCCTGGCCGTTCTCGCCGGCGGGCTTGTCAGCGAATTCATCCCTGCCTGGCTCATCAAGGTCATTGCTGCACTTGCATTTCTTTATTTTGCCGCATCAACACTTGCGGGCGATGATGACGAGGAAGAGGAGGGCAACGGCAGATCCAGGATCCGGTTCGCACCGTTTGCGGTTTTCTGTACCTTTTTCGTAGCTGAACTCGGAGACAAGACACAGCTTACCGCCATCACCTTTGGTGCCAATGAAGGTATGAGTTCCGCACTGATCGTATGGCTCGGCTGTTCTCTGGGACTGTTTTTAGCAGACATCCTGGGAATGCTTTTAGGCTATCTGTTAAAGAGCAAGACACCGGAAGGGCTACTCAATACTCTAGCCTTCGCCATCTTCTCTGTATTCGGCGTCTTCACACTGTATCAGGGACTGAAGCTCATCAGTACAGATATCCGTTCCATACCGGTACTGCCGATACTGATCGTCGCAACGATTGTTTTTGCCGGTATCTGTGTGTACCTGTTTTTAAAGAGAGAGAAAAAGGCAAAAGCAGCAAACTAAAAACGAACCCCATTCTGTTTTCACGGAATGGGGTTTATTTATCTATTCCGTTCGGAACTCAAAAGAAAAATAGTACACATAATCATCCATTTCAAGGGCATCCAGCTGGTCATTCACAATATAACTAAAATCAAAAGTTCTCGCTTCGTCATTATCATAGATCAGCGCAAGAAGCGGCTGCTGTTCATCATAGACAATATCTGTTTTCTCCTGAATTTCCGTTGCAGCTCTTCCATATCCATAGTGCTCTCCTTCCGGAACATCCTCCAGGATTGGGATTAGCATATCTCCCTGCGATTCATCATCTGCAATAATAATTTTCACGGTACGATCCTTAAACTGCGGTACAATAATAATCGTTCCATTCTGCGGTGAATCCATTCCTTCATACGAAAGCCCTGCCCTTTGTCTGTCTACCAGCTTTCCTTCCCGGTATTGCCAAATATGAATATATAGAGTTTTAAATTCATTCGTTGCCGTGTATTTATACATAAAGGCACCGTCTACGCCTGACAGCATTTCCGCCGTTTTCATTTCAATACTGTCCTTGTCCACCGGAACGATAAAGTTCTGTGGCATATTTTTCCGGAATATCATGATTCCGACCGTCAAAACAACAATCGCCGCCGTGACAAGCAGAATATCTATAATGTATTTCAATCGTTTTTGCTTCTGCTTACTGTCCGTTGCCAGCCCGATAATATTTTCTTCCGATTTTTTGGCAATATTTTCCCGGACAATATCTTCTCCTGCCAGGAATTCATTGATGCTGATACCGAGGATCTGGCAGAGTTCCGAATAGACGGATACATCCGGCAGACACACGCCCGTCTCCCTTAATTAAAGATATTGTTGGGTAAAAAAGAAAGGTCAGTCGATTTTGCCGA
>OGEK01001700.1_pt1 | contig 13123 bp, 12 predicted proteins | sample 1570641 | NCBI WGS metagenome assembly OGEK01 (sample SAMEA2582136, study PRJEB24529) | metagenome | biome: Human gut stool | place: China | collected 2011
CACAGTTTAACCATTACAGCTCTATCGTTGTGAACTTGAATTAACAATATTATTTTTGGCGTTCCTTTTCAAGTTCCGCCTTGCGAAATTCAAAATATTTTCGCTCTTTTTCTCGATTGATTTCAGACTTCTGAGTATATAGAGAACGAATTTCGTCCGTACAATGGGTCAATACCTTTGTAACGTAGAATTTGGTACTACCAGACTTAATCGTATATTTTCCAACTTTAAGTTGCACTGCAAAATCGCCGTGTTTCGGACAAACGCCGATGGCGAGATGCTTGTCCCCTTGTAATCGTTCAGGCCTAGTCATTTCTAACCGTGTCTGACAATATGGACAGAACGATAATCGAACCCGTCTATCATGAACGATACGTTTCTTCTCAGGGAAGTTTTCATACATAAAAAATGTCAGAATCGGTGGATATAAGAAAGGATTACTGCTTTCCTTTCGAATTTGATCATAATGTAAAATACCTTGTGGTATATCTAATTTTTGACATATATGTGCCGTAAACACAGCATCATGTAACGCATTATGAGCTGACAAATGCTCGGTAGATATATTGAGGTCCTCCATAGCATGAGCCACAGAATACTGTTGACTCGTACCATATCGTTGATAGGAATAAATCATCTGTGCATCAACCCATTGATTATAGGATAACGCTTTCATCCTATGAAGCATCAGGTTTTCACGCAATATGAGAATGTCATCAGAGCCCCAAGATAACAGCATATACTCATCACCACACCAGTTTTGAAAGTACTGCATAGCAGTCTTAAATGGCACACCATGATCGAGCTCTCGAGATGTAATACCTGTCAATTCACGAACATGTTTGTGCATCCGTGGCAGATATTGTGGTTTGATGAACATTGTAAAATGATCTACAATGTCCATCTTTTCATTCAGTTTTACCGCTCCGATTTGAATGATTTCCCCTGTTAACGGCATTTTTGTGCGCTTCATAAAGCTAATGTCGTTGCTATAGGGCTGATTCCACTCTAAATCAAATACAATATAGTTCATATGTTTATTTCGATTCTGAAAGCAACGTTTCCGCTGCTTTAATAACCTGTTCTTCAGAAATTACGGACAAACCTTTATAATTTCCTTCTTTAATAATTTTTTTCATGCTTTTACCAACCTCATAGGAGTCCATCGTTTCAAGAACGATAGCATGAGCTTGGTACGGACCATAAAAGAATGGGTTTGATGGACCGTAAAGCGCCACAATTGGCACCTTTTGGCTGATGGCCACATGCATAGGACCAGAGTCATTTGTAATCAATAGATTACAGCGGCTCATTGCCGCCGCCAACGGTCCTAACTGGAATTTTCCGGTAGCCACAATCGGTTTCGTTTCCATTTGTTCTACTACAGGTTGCACCATTTCGAGATCCATAGGGCCGCCAAAGAATACCGTTTTATACCCTAAATGACCCAAATAATCAGCTACATGGGCAAATCGTTCAGCAGGCCATCGTTTCTCAGGAACAGCACTACCAATATTAAAACCGATGAGCGTATCACTATCTGTTAAACCATGACTAGCATAGAACTCCTGAGCCTCACGGCGCCATGCCTCACAAGTTTCAATGTGTAAGCCAGAGTTAGAAGTATCGGTCACACCTAATTGTTCAAGTACATTGATGTACATATCTGCAGCGTGGCGAGTTTTACGGTCTAGACGGGTATACTTTGTCATAAATGGTCTAAATAAAAAATGACTCATACCAGTCGTAATGGGCGCATGAATCTTCCAGGCTAAATAGGAAGTACGTTCATTGGGATGTAAATTGATAACGATATCAGGTTTACCCTTTGCATTAATCTCTCGAGCTATCTCATTGAGCCCAGAAATACTATTATGACGCCCCTTTTTATCTACAACGATAAGTTCATCAATATTTGGATTATATTCCATGACTTGTTGTAATTTTTCATCTATTACATACGTAATATGACTATGAGGAGCCGCTTTGCGAAGCACTTCTAAAAACGGAGTCGTTAATATAACATCGCCTAAATGCATTAAAAAGGTTACCACAATGCGCTTATAATCTAGTTCCATTATAGTTCCTTTCCAAGTACTTGTTCATACACTGACCATACCGCGTCTACAGGAATTTGTGCCATACAATCTGGATCATCTACTAGTGGTTGCTCAGGTGTAGCCTTAGAAGTAGGTGAAATAATGAGATGTACATGACTACCACCATAAGGACCTGTACGCTTAGGTGATGTTGTACCAAACATGGCAATCAAAGGACGCTTCAAAGCATTTGCAATATGCAATGGTCCCGTATCGGCACTAATAAAAATCTGACAATGACGAATCAACTCAATGAGTTCAGGCATGGTTGTAGATCCCACTAAATTGATGAGATTCTTATGTTTTACATAATTTTCTATGAAAGCACCTTTATCTACATCATCAGGAGCACCGGCAATAACAACCTTCTTACCAGATTCACATAAACGAATACAAAGTTCTCCAAAATTTAGAAGTGGCCACTCCTTAACAATCCATCGTGCCCCTGGTACAACTACAATATATTCATCATCTACACCATGGCATTTCAACTTTTGTTTTATGGATTTCTCAGCCTCAACGTAAGCTGGCATAGGAAATTCAATCTCCTCTACCTCGCCACCAAGTGCACGTACAGTATCAAGATACCGTTCGATAACATGGTCGTATTTATGCTCACCTACTAATGCTTTATTAACAAGATTACTGCCCTCACGAAGCTCCCAGTAGCCATATTTTTCAGGGGCACCAGATAATAAAGAAACAATAGCACTTTTCGCGATGCATTGAAGGTCTAAGGTCATATCAAAATGACGACTATGTAGCTCCTTGCGCAATTGATATAAATACGTAGGCTTCTTTAGTTGTTTTTTGTCAATGATAATCACGTCATCAACCCATGGTGTACCAGGTAAGAGGCTAGCGAATTGCTCATGAATAGCCCATGTAATACGCGCATTAGGCCAATTCTTGCGCATAGCGTACAAGGTAGGCAATGCGTGAATTACATCACCTAAGGAACTCATCTTGATGATGAGTATATTCTTGTAATCTTTCATATAGCCTCCCCAAATACAACACAACAAACCCAAATATATTCTTCCGAAATAAACTAAATGGAATAAATGATTAAATTATTGTTTTAATGAAATCCAATAGATTAGAGCCTTTAAATAGGTACCCCTTAATGCCAGCAGCCTCAGCTGCATCAACATCACGCTGACTATCACCGATAAGAAAACTATTTGATATATTTACATCATAATCCTTAATAGCTTGCTTAATCATGCCAGGTTTAGGCTTTCTACATTCACATTCTACTGCATAGAGAGGAACAATACCTTCTTTATGATGTGGACAGTAATAGAAATGTAAAATCGGTGCTCCACTGCGATCTAGTTCATGAGCCATATAGTCATGTAAAATCTGAACATCAGATTCTTTATAATAACCACGAGCTACACCACTCTGATTTGTCACTACAATGAGATCATAGCCCTTACTATGAGCATAAGCAAGGGCCTCTTTTGCACCATCTACCCACTCTAAATCGCTGATTTTATATAGATAACTAACATCCTTGTTAATAACACCATCGCGATCTAAAAATAATACCTTGCGCATTAGCGTAAATACCCTTCGTTATTATCTAATAGTTCACAATATTCTTTAACGGCATCTTCCATTTTATGGAACCCTTTATCATAGCCAGCAGCTAACAATTTAGTAGTATCAGCCTCTGTAAAGCTTTGGTATTTACCCTTTAACACCTCTGGGAATGGCACATATTCAATTTTGCCTTGACCATTGTAGTCGATAACAGCTTGCATGAATTGGTTAAAGCTATGAGCATTACCTGTACCACAGTTAAAAGTACCAGAGATTTCAGGATGCTCCCAGAAATAGAAGTTTACATTAACTACGTCTTTTACATAGATAAAGTCACGTGTTTGACCACCATCTTCGTAGCCATCTGTACCTTCAAAGAGATTAATAATACCTGTTTCTTTATTTTTGTAGAACATTTGACGTACTAAAGAAGCCATTTTATCTTTATGGGCTTCATTAGGACCATATACATTAAAGTAACGTAGCCCAACAACTTGCGCAGTATATTCACCTTCATATTTGCGTACATAACGGTCGAATAACAATTTAGAATACGCATATGGGTTAAGTGCTTCTTCAGCTTCCGGTTTTTCTACGAAACCATGTGTACCATTACCATAGGTAGATGCAGAGGAGGCATAGATGAATGGAATACGACGATCTTGGCAATAATGGAATAGATTTTTAGAACCTTCATAGTTGTTCTTCATCATGTATTTGCCATTATATTCCATTGTGTCTGCACAAGCACCTTCATGGAATACGACTTCAATAGGGCCAACGTCGAATGTACCATCAGCAATAGCACAATCAAAATCATCACAATCGATGTAATCTAGAAATTCTAGATTTTGAATATTGCGAATCTTACGACCATCTGTAAGATCATCTACGATGAGAATATCTGTACGACCACGATCATTCAGTGCTTTCACAATATTACTGCCAATAAAACCAGCACCACCTGTTACGATAATCATAATTTGCCCTCCTTAGCCATAGTGGCTATTTTCCCTACAATATCTGATGTAGAGTAACCTTCTTTAAATGAAAGAACCTCTACATTGTCAACGGACTCGCGTCCAATAATATCTTCTATTTTGTAATCTCCGCCCTTAACAAGAGTATTGGGACGTAAGTACGCTAGTAATTCAGCCGGTGTATCCTCTTCAAATAGTACTACACCGTCAATACATTGCAACGCACTCAACAAGGCCGCTCTATCCGCTTCACTTACGATGGGCCGTGTTTCCCCTTTTAAACGTCGAACAGATGCATCAGAATTTAATCCAATGATTAAATGATCACCTAGCTGCGCAGCTTCTTGTAAATACGTGATATGTCCACGGTGAAGAATGTCAAAACAACCATTTGTAAACACTACAGTTTCACCTTTGCTTTGCCATTGTGAAACGAGTTCTTTCATCTCTTCCTTCGTATATAATGGCTTAGATTGAATACTATGTTTATAGGAATGCCATAAGTCTAATAACTCAGAACGATGTATTGGATACGTACCAACCTTAGATACTACGATACCCGCTGCACCATTGGCGATATGTAAGGCTAAACGCATCGATAAACCACTTGCAAGACAGGTCATCATCATGGATACAACGGTATCTCCTGCACCACTCACATCAAACACCTCTTGTTGAGTAGCAGGATTATGCCATGTACGGCCATCCTTTGCAATAACCGTAATACCCTTAGCAGATCGAGTGGCCACAATATAGTCTAAATCTACATCAGCAAGTACAGACTTAGCAGCCTCTACAATAGTAGCATCATCATTTTCTAACGTACGGCCTACACATTCACCAAGTTCTTTCACATTCGGTGTAATACATGTAGCACCATTGTATTTAGACCAGTCTGCCCCCTTAGGATCTACGATAGTTTGCACACCATATTCCTTAGCCAAACCAAAGATTGTCTTCAATAAGGTAGGTGTACAAACGCCTTTACCATAGTCAGATACGACAATACCATCAATCCCCGCTTTACATAGATTTTCCAACCAAACAGACAATTGTTGCTCTTCTTGATTGGTTAAATTTGTAATTGTTTCAAAATCAAGGCGCATCATCTGTTGACGATCACCCAATATGCGCATCTTAGTAATAGTAGAGCGGTCATCACTAGTGATTAAACCAGTCGTATCGATTTTATCAGTATCAAGTAAATTTTTTAATAAATGGCCATGGTCGTCATTACCTGCTAGTGCACCAAGATATACTTTACAGTCTAAATTAGACAGATTAGATGCAACATTACCAGCTCCACCAAGGACCTCTTTCATCTTGGACACGCGGTTTACAGGAACCGGTGCTTCTGGAGAAATACGACTTACATCACCAAAAACATAACGGTCTACCATTACATCGCCTACAACGGCAATCTTCAAGTTTGGCAGTTGCTTTGTTAAAAACTGACTAATGGTAGTATTTATCATAATCCACCTATTCCTTATCAAAATTACATATGTTCCTAATTTAAATAAATTTTTAATTGAAACAATGTGTATCTATGAGTAAAAACCTATCGGTTAATAATCTTCTTCAATAATTTCGCACATAATGTGGCCAGCTAAGATATGCATTTCTTGAATGCGTGCTGTCACATTACTAGGAATAGCCAGCGTAATATCACATAGTTCGGCCAATTTGCCACCGCCTTCCCCAGTGAAAGCAATGGTATGCATACCGATAGAACGGGCCATTTCTGCAGCTTTTACAACATTCTTGGAGTTACCAGATGTAGAAATACCGATGAGAACATCACCTGTACGGCCTAAGCCCTCTACTTGACGTGCAAAAACAGATTCAAAATCATAGTCATTCGCAATAGCTGTTAATGCAGATGTATCAGTAGTTAATGCAATGCCTGCAAGAGAGCGCCGTTCCTTTTTAAAGCGACAAATCAATTCAGCTGCTAAATGTTGAGAGTCCGCCGCAGAGCCACCATTACCACAGAACAAAATTTTATTACCATTTTCTAAAGCCGCTTTACAGCGATATCCGATTTCTTGAATGGTATCCATATGTTCCATCGTTTTACCAAACACTTCAAGATGCTCTGTAAAACGATCTGCAATGATTGGATTTAAATCAGTCATTATAAAATCTCCTTTAGTAGTCTATCTGCATTTTTCCAGAATAACTTTTCACACTGTTCCACAGATAAACCTGCCTCTTTAAAAGCATCATAAAGACGACTCATTTGAGACATATCTGCAATCTCTGTGTCGGGTGGAATCCCATCAAAATCAGTTCCTAATGCCACTACATCTTCACCGCCCTTGTCGATGAGATATAGACCATGTTTAACAATATCTTCAATGCGACTAATTGGCGATGTGCCGAGAAAATTCTGTGCAAAATTAAGTCCTATAATACCTCCCTTATTAGCGATAAGTCTAATAAGATTATCTGGCAAATTTCGCGTATGAGCCCGAACTTCCCGCGCATTTGAATGAGATGCTATAAAAGGAACCTCTAGAATATCCCCTAATTGCTCTGTACCAGCATCGTTAAGATGAGAGCAATCAACAATTATCCCTAACTCTTGCATAGCTTCTACAAATTCAACACCTTTAGATGTTAATTTTTTATGTTGCTCACCACAATGTGGCTCGCCAAGTCCATTTGGATAGTTCCATGTTAGCGTTATAAGTCTGACTCCATCTTGGTAAGCTTGTTTAAGTTTATTTAAATCGCCACCTAGTACGCCACCTTCCTCAATAGACATAAGTGCCCCAATCTTACCAGTCTTGTATACAGACTCTACATCTTGATAAGAGAGCACATGTTGTATGTGCTCTCCATAGTGATGAATTTGTGATACACACAAATTACGCATCTCTTCATAGCGGCCATAAGGGTCATTCGTCTCACCCATATTAATAAAGAGTGCAAAGTCTTGTATCTTGCTATGAGCCTTTTGTAATTTTTCTATATCTATTTTCCAAGTATTACGATATAAATCACCACTATCAGGATGATCTAGCAATTGCATCATCGTATCACAATGTAAATCTATCATAAAGCCTCACACATCGCTAATTTCAAAACTATGTATAACCAATCAGTAATACAGAATCAATTATTCTTCTACGACAGGTTTGCGTTTCGGCTTTTTAGCGTCTAACTTCTTCAGAGCTTTTAACTCTTCCATAAAGCTATCAATATTATCAAACTTACGATATACACTGGCAAAACGAACATATGCAACTTGATCTATATCTTTCAATTGTTGTAACACGAGCTCACCAATGCGATCAGTTGTAACCTCTTGGTTAATTTCATTTCGAATGTCACGCTCTACATCATTAACTACTTGCTCCATCACGGACATAGGAACTGTACGCTTATCACACGAGCGCAATAACCCATTCAGGAGCTTACCGCGGTCAAATAATTCACGTCGTCCATTTTTCTTCAATACCATTAGTGGTACTTCTTCTATAATTTCATAGGTAGTAAAGCGACGGCCACAATTGATACATTCACGGCGACGGCGAATACTATTACCTTCATCAGTCGTTCTAGAGTCTGTTACCTTCGTGTCTGTGTGTTGGCAATAAGGACATCTCATCTGTTACTACTCCTTTTTTTAATAATCACTCTAAAATAGTGCATAATACGCCCATTTTCTCTACTATATATAGTACCATGAAACCCCTTAAAATACAAAGAATCCCTAGGATTTCCTAGGGATTCTTCCATTATTCTACAGTATTTTATTTTATGAAATACTTTAGAAATAATATTTTTAATTTTACCTACGATTATGACTATCGTTTAGGAGCATCTTGAACGCGAAGCAAGCAGTCACCAGATTCGATACGGCTACCTTCACGAACTAGAATTTCTTCTACGATACCATCGATAGGAGCTGTAATTGTTGTTTCCATCTTCATCGCTTCTGTAACGATTAATGGTTCACCTTTAACTACAGATTGACCATTCTTAACGAGGATCTTAACAACAGAACCGGACAATGTAGCACCGATTTCGCCAGGATTAGATTCGTCTGCTTTACGACGAACAACACCAGTAGTCTTAGCATGTTTATCATGAACTTTAATGCCACGAGGTTGACCGTTGAACTCGAACAATACGATACGGTTACCATCTTCATCAGGATCAGATACACCATTCATCTTAATGATCAATGTTTTACCTTTTTCGATAGTTACTTGGATTTCTTCACCACGCTTCATACCGAAGAAGAATGTTGGAGTATCGAGTACAGATACATCGCCAAAATCTTTTACAAATTTATTGTAATCTTGGTATACCTTAGGATATAAGCAGTATGCGCTAATATCTTCATCAGTTGTATTAGCACCCATTTCGCTTAATTCATGACGAACATGTTCAAAGTCTGTTGGAGGTAATACTGCACCAGGACGAACTGTAATTGGTTTTGCACCTTTTAAGATGATTTTTTGTAACTCTTCAGGGAAACCTTGGTATGGAGTGCCAAGACGACCTTCAAAGAATTCTACTACGGATTGAGGGAAGTCTAATACATCGCCTTTTTCGTAAATATCTTTTTCAGTCAAGTTATTTTGTACCATGTACAATGTCATATCACCTACAACTTTAGAGGATGGCGTTACTTTGATGATATCACCAAACATCATATTTACTTGGTGGTACATTTTCTTAATATCAGCCCAACGATCACCAAGGCCTACCATCTTAGCTTGTTGTTGCAAGTTGGAGTATTGGCCACCTGGCATTTCATGTTGATATACTTCAGTGTTAGGGTATGCTTCTGCTTTATCTACACCTTTGTAGTATGGACGAATGCTACCAAAGTAATGAGACATTTCTTCCATGTAGTCAATGTTCATGTCAGGTTGACGGTCATGGCCACTCAATGCATAGTACATGGAGTTCATGCTAGGTTGAGATGTACCATTAGCAAATGCAGAGTATGCTAAGTCGATAACGTCTACACCAGCATCTACAGCGCGACCATAGGAATAGATAGCATTGCCAGAACCTTCATGTGTATGTAAATGAATCGGTACAGTAACAGCATCTTTTAAGGCAGATACAAGATTATAAGCAGCTTGAGGTTTCAATAAACCAGCCATATCTTTGATAGCAATAATATTAGCACCCGCTTTTTCAAGCTCTTTAGCCATATTTACATAGTAGTCTAAATTGTATTTAGGACGGTTGCTATCAAGAATATCCCCTGTATAGCACAATGCTACTTCAGCAATTTTGTTTTGTGCACGAACTTCATCAATAGCTACATGCATATTATCAAGGCTATTTAAGCTATCGAATACACGGAATACATCAATACCATTAGCAGCAGCACGTTGGATAAATTGACGAACTACATTATCTGGATAAGATGTGTAACCTACAGCATTAGCGCCACGAATAAGCATTTGAAGTAATGTATTAGGCACTTCGCGACGGAACATACGTAAGCGTTCCCATGGATCTTCATGTAAGAAACGATAGGATACGTCGAATGTAGCACCGCCCCAGCACTCTAAGGAGAATAAGTTAGGAACACCTTTTGCAGCACGAGCAGCTACGCGTGCCATATCAATGGTACGTAAACGTGTAGCAAATAAGGATTGGTGAGCATCACGCCATGTTGTATCTGTAAAGAATACTTGTTTTTGATCAGATAACCATTTACTGAAGCCTTCTGGTCCTAATTCATCAAATTTTTGTTTTGTACCAGCTGCTGGAGATACATCTAAATCAGATGGCATTTGAATTGGTTCAAAATCAGGTACCACTTGAGGACCTGCACCAGAGTAGCCATTGATTGTTACGTCAGCAATGTAACGTAATAATTTAGTACCACGATCGCGGTCTGGTTTTAATTCAAACAATTCTGGATGGTCTTCAATGAAGTTAACAGTGTAGTTACCGCTTTGGAATTCAGGATTTTCAAGAACGTTAATCAAGAAGTGAATATTAGTTTTAACGCCACGAATACGGAATTCTTTTAAACAACGAAGCATTTTACGAATAGTTTCTTCGTTGTTAGGACCGAATGCAGTTGCTTTTACAAGCAAGGAGTCATAGTAAGGTGTTACTACGGCACCTGTGAAAGCATTACCAGAGTCTAAGCGGATACCAAAGCCACCGGAGCTACGATATGCCAAGATTTTACCTGTATCAGGCATGAAGTTATTTTTAGGGTCTTCTGTAGTGATACGACATTGGATTGCAGTACCTTTACAAGGAACTTCATCTTGTGCTGGAATACCTACTTCTGGGCTATGTAAGTCATAACCTTCAGCAATACGGATTTGAGAATGAACGATATCAATGTCTGTAATCATTTCTGTTACAGTATGTTCTACTTGGATACGAGGGTTAACTTCGATGAAATAGAAGGAGCCATCAGCAGTTACCAAGAATTCTACAGTACCAGCATTAACGTAGCCAACATTTTTCATGATTTTTACAGCTGCATCACATACGGCTTTACGAGTTTCCAATGGCAATGCAAAAGCTGGAGCCATTTCAACAACCTTTTGGTGACGACGTTGTACAGAGCAATCACGTTCATGTAAATGAACTACATTACCATGTTCATCACCTAAGATTTGTACTTCAATATGTTTAGGTTCAACAATAAGTTTTTCTACATATACATCATCATCGCCAAAAGCAGCTTTTGCTTCAGATTTAGCGCGATCATATGCATCACGAAGATCTTCTTTACGATGAACCTCACGCATACCACGGCCGCCGCCGCCATTTACGGCTTTGATCATCAATGGGAAACCATGAGTATTTGCAAATTCTTCTAATTGTTCAAAATCACGCAATGCCCCATCAGAACCTGGAATCATTGGGATATCTGCCAATTTAGCTTGTGCACGAGCATTAACCTTATCGCCGAACATATTTAAATGTTCTACATGAGGTCCGATAAAGATGATACCTTCTTCACCGCAACGACGAGCGAACTCTTCGTTTTCAGACAAGAAACCATAACCTGGATGGATAGCATCAATATCATGTTCTTTTGCAATACGGATAATATCTTCAATATCAAGATATGCTTCAACTGGTTTTTTACCTTCCCCTACGAGATAGGCTTCGTCAGCTTGGTTACGGTGCAAGGATAATGTATCCTCTTTGGAGTAAATGGCTACAGTTTTAATGCCCATTTCATTACATGCACGGAACACGCGGATTGCGATCTCACCACGGTTGGCAACCAATACGGATTTAATTTTTCTCATGTATTGCCTCCTACTAGCTTCCACTAATGTGAACTATCAGCTTTCAATTTTATTAATATATGAATATTCCCTATACTTATAGTCAAAACAATATATTTGGATATCTCATCATTTTTTATGATGAGCATTATATTCATAATTACATATAACTATTATACAATATTTTCCACATATTTAAAGGATTATATTAATTACGAAATCATAAAATACATTAGTTGCTGTACATGACAAAAACTCATATGTCTTTTATCGATGCACATCGAACTAATTCTATATTCTACGTTATTAATCACCTAAGAAATGATTCATTAATCGATTGAGTTGTTCTTGATCATTTGCACCCATTAATTCCCGTGCAGAATGCATCGCTAATAACGGTAAGCCCACATCCATTGTTCTCATCGGTAACATAGCAGATGAAATAGACCCAACTGTAGAGCCCCCTGGTATATCAGAACGATTTACATAAATTTGGTAGTTTGCCTCAGCTTCATCACACAAACCTTTAACAATGGCAATGGCTCTGGCATCACCTGCATAAGATTGGCTACATGCGATTTTTAGGGCTACCCCTTTATTAAGTGTAGGAATATTAGTGATATCATTTTTCTCAGGATAATTTGGATGCAAACCATGTGCTACATCGGAGGAAATCATAAATCCTTTTGAAATGAAACTATCCATCTCTTGATTAGAATATCCTAATGCATCATATACTCGTTTAATAAGATTTGGTAAAAGCATCCCTGCTCCGCCCTGTTTAGTACGACTCCCTACCTCTTCATTATCAAAGAGAATAGCACAACGTACACCATCAGCATTAGCCTTACGAGCCTGAATAATCCCTGATAGTACACCAAAGCAAGATGTTAAATTATCTAGACGAGGCGCACTAATAAAATCGCCTTCAGTCCCTAATACACAGCCTTGTTCTGTTGGGTATAATGTCATTTCATAAGATAAAATTTCAGATGGATCACAGTTGACTTCATCAGCCAAGAACGTAGTCCACTCATCGTATTGAATATCAGATTCTGGGAATAAGCTTGGATTGTTCCGATCATTTAAAGATTTACTAGGATTCTCCTTTTCTTTACGATCCATCATCAATATAGGAAGCATTTCCTTTTGACGATTTAATTTAACACCATCATTAACGGAACGATTCATATGTATAGCTAAGTTTGGAACGATTGCGATAGGACGTTTTGTATCAACCAATACAGAGTCTACA
>OGEK01001721.1_pt1 | contig 13002 bp, 10 predicted proteins | sample 1570641 | NCBI WGS metagenome assembly OGEK01 (sample SAMEA2582136, study PRJEB24529) | metagenome | biome: Human gut stool | place: China | collected 2011
AGCTCATCCTGATGACACCGAAGATCATGATGCTCAAAGAGAGTACGGAAGGAGTCGCAGACAATGGAAAAGCTTCTGACAGTCGTCATCCCGGCGTATAACGCAGAAAAATATATCACATATACCCTGGATTCACTGTGCGCAGGGTGCAGAGACCGGGATTTGAAAAAGAAAAATCAGAGCTGGACAGGAAATGAAACGGAATCAAACATTCAAACCGTATCAGCAAGAATGCCTGATTTTCAACCAGGTATGGATTGGTCCGAATACATGGAAATATTGATTATAGACGATGGATCAAGGGATCAAACCGGTGCGATTGCCGATCAATATGCGGAGCGCTATCCGACCGTTGTCCGTGTCATTCATAAAGAAAATGGCGGTCATGGATCTGGGATCAACTGCGGCATCCAGAATGCATTGGGGCGATATATGAAAGTAGTCGATGCCGATGACTGGGTGGATCCGGAGGCATTGGATCATCTGATTGCTGCGCTGAAAAACTGTCGGGATGATGTGCTGGTCAGCGGTTTCTACTGGCGATTTGAAAACGGAAGCGGAGAGGAAAGCTCCTTTCCGAAAAAAGCAGAAATTCCGGAACCATTTTCAGGGGTGAAATATGGGATTTCCTATGAATTCGATGGAATCGCGGATCAGATTTATATGAAAATGCATGGAATTACCTGGAGGACGGAGATTCTGCGGCAGATGCCGCTTTCGATCGATGAACACTGCTATTACGTTGATGCCGAATACATCCTGTATCCGATTCCGTGGGTCAAGACCGTATCCTTTATCCCGGACTTTGTCTATCAGTACCGGATCGGTCGGGAAGGACAGAGTGTCAGCCCGGAGAAGATGATCAGAAATAAGGAAAATTATGACCGGGTGATGGAATCCCTGCTGTCATTTTATCGGCTGTATCAGGGCGGAACACTTACCGGAAAAGACGGAAAGAAGCTTCCATGCAGCCAGGAAAAGCTACAGTATCTTGAAAATGGAATCGCCAGGGTGGCAGCTGGGAGAGTGAAGATACTTCTGAGCCTTCCGGCAGGCAAGGAAGTAAAGCATGCATTGGTGCAGTTTGAAGATGAATTACTTCGGGACTATCCGGAGATTGCCGATCGGCGCCGAAATAAGGCGGTGAAGCTGCTGCGGGTAAGCCGGTATGGGCTGTACCGGGCGGCGGTATGGGCGCTTAGTAAGATGAATAGGAGCTTTTAAAAATGGGTCGATTGGGACAAAGATTAAATGGATTATATAGCTATAGAAATCTTTTGCAGCAATTAGTTGAACGAGATGTCAAACTGAAATATCGAAGAAGTTTTTTGGGGTATTTGTGGAGTATTTTAAATCCCTTAATGATCATGATGATTATGGTAATTGTTTTTTCCAATATGTTCCGCTTTGATATTCAGGATTATCCGGTTTATCTGATTATTGGTCAGACTGTATTTAATTTCGTATCAGAATCAACCAATCAGGCAATGTGGTCTATCACAGGCAATGCATCACTGCTGAAAAAGACATATGTGCCTAAATATATTTTTACACTTTCTAAAGTCACGAGTTCCTGTGTGAATATGCTGTTTTCATTGGGAGCTATGCTGATTGTCCTGCTTGTATGCAGAGTTCCTTTAAATTGGTATATGCTTTTTATTCCGGTCATTATTTTACAGGTATATGTATTTAGTACAGGAATTGGTTTGTTTTTGTCGCAGGCAACCGTGTTTTTCAGAGATGTTCAGTATATATATGCAGCTTTTATGACGGGATGGATGTATCTGACACCTATTTTTTATCCGATCAATCAGCTTCCGGAAGGAATACGGTGGGGGATTATGACATTTAATCCTCTTTATTCGTATATTACCCAGTTTAGAACGGTTGTATTGATGCAGCAGCTGCCGGAATGGGGGATGATACTGCAGGGGAGTCTGGTTGCCTTGGGCGTTTTGATTGTCGGAACCCTGTGTTTTATGAAAAATCAGGATCGTTTTATACTGTATATTTAACTGCTTGAAATAGGAGAAACCTATATGGATATGAATAACTGTGCTGTAAAAGCGGAACATGTAGTAATTCGCTTTAATATGGCGTCAGAAAAAATCGATAATTTGAAGGAATATTTTATCAAACTTGTAAAGCATGAGCTGATGTTTAAAGAGTTCCTGGCGCTGAACGATGTTTCGTTTGAAGTAAAAAAAGGAGAAGCCTGGGGAATCATTGGAGTCAATGGTTCTGGAAAATCGACCCTTTTAAAAGCAATTTGCGGGATTCTGAAACCGTATAAAGGGAAAATCACTGTCAACGGAAGCATCGCACCGCTGATTGAGCTGGGAGCTGGATTTGATGGGGATCTGACAGCCAGAGAGAATATATTTCTGAACGGTGCTGTATTGGGTCATGATAAGAAATTTATGGAACAGCATTTCGATGAAATTGTTGAGTTTGCAGAACTGCAGGATTTCCTGGATATGCCGATTAAAAATTATTCTTCCGGTATGGCTGCAAGACTTGGATTTGCGATAGCCACGATTGTAAAGCCAGATATCCTGATTTGTGATGAGGTTCTTTCAGTTGGTGATTATGCGTTTCAAAAAAAGTGCGAGAAACGAATGAATGAGATGCGCGCAGCAGGAACGACATTGCTGTATGTTTCTCACTCGATTGAGTCTGTACAGAAAATCTGTGATCATGCGTTATGGCTTCAAAAGGGCATTGTGAAAGGCGTAGGAAACGTTGATGAAATTGCCAAACAGTACATGGACAGTTTGGCATAAAGAATTAAGAGGAATAGAGAAAATTTCAATGAGTGACATAAAAATTCTCATAGCCTGTCATAAAGATACAGCTTTATTGGACAGCAAAATTCTGACTCCAATTCATGTGGGGGCGGCTAAGGCAGACAGACGATTTGAACAAATGCTTTCAGATGATACAGGGGATCAGATATCTGCGAAAAATCCAATGTATTGTGAATTGACAGCGCAGTACTGGGCCTGGAAAAATCTGGAGGCAGACTATTACGGATTTTTTCATTATCGCAGATACTTAAGTTTTTCAGAACAAAAATATCGGGAAGATCGTTGGGGAAATGTGCGGGAAGATACATTCTCTGATGCAATAAAAGAAAAATATGGGCTCTCGGATAAACAGATAGAGAAAGTGGTTACTTCCTATGATTTGATCATATCAGAAGAGAAAAACGTAGCATCCATGCCTGGAAAGGCGACGAATGTCTATGAACAGTATCAATACGGGGATTCTCTTCATATAGAAGACCTGGACTGCATCGTTTCGATTGTACAGGAAAAACATCCGGAATATGTACAAGATCTGAAAGAATATCTGAACGGAAAATATACTTGTTTTTGCAATATGTATATCATGAAAAAGGAGTTATTTCATGAATATATGGAGTGGCTGTTTGATATCTTGTCAGAATTTGAAAAACGCTCCAATCTGCACGATTATTCCATAGAAGGCCGAAGAACACCGGGACATCTGGGAGAACGCCTTTTGACGCTTTACTATCTGCATCTTAAGAGAACCCGACAAATAAAAATAAAAAGTTTACAAACAGTTATCCTGTTTCATACAGAGCCTGCCTTGCAGGGAAATGTATCTCCAGCGTTCGAGAAAAATAATATTGCAATCGCAACTGCCTGCAACGAAAAATTTGTTCCATATATGGCAGTCCTCCTGCAAAGTATTTGCGAACAGGCGGAGCAGAAAAATAATTATGACATCCTTGTACTGACACAAGATATATCGGAAAAAAGTAAAAAAATTCTTTCACTCATAATAGGGGATAAAAGTAATTTTAAAATCCGCTATCTCAATCCGACGCCGTATATACAGGGATGTTCTTTTTATATCAGAGGGCATTTTAGTATAGAAACCTATTTCAGACTGGTTCTTCCGGAGTTGCTGCCAGATTATAAAAAAATTTTGTATCTTGATTCGGACATGGTTGTACTGGACGATGTTGCAAAATTGTATAACGAATCAATTGACGGCTATCTGCTGGGAGCGTGTTACGATGCAGATACAGCCGGGCTCTATAACGGTTATGAGCCAAATAAAAAAGCATACATGGATCAGGTGCTGCAATTAAAACATCCTTATCAGTATTTTCAGGCCGGAACGTTGCTGATAAACCTGGAAACGTTTCGGGCAACCTATACGGTAGAGAAAAAGCTTCAATATGCAGCATCCAGGAAATTTCAGCTCTTGGATCAGGATATCTTGAACAAACTCTGTGAGGGCAGAGTCTGCTATATAGATATGTCCTGGAACATGATGGTCGATTATGCCGGAATACGAAAAGAGCAGATTATAACAAAAGCGCCGGCATGGTTAAATGAAATGTATCTGGAAGCCAGAAAACATCCGAAAATCATTCATTATGCAGGCTCAGAAAAACCATGGAACCACCCAGAGATGGATTTTGGAAGTGTATTTTGGCAGTATGCCAGACGCACACCGTATTATGAAACACTTCTTAGAGATATGACGCTTGCTTCGATTCAGGAAAAAGAAGAAAAAAGGAAGTGGAGCAGAAAAATTCTAGGAGGTATCCGGTGCGTCAGAGATCATGGGATTGGGTATACGTTGAGGTATTTGAAAAAAAAGAAATATTAAAATGCAGATATATATAAATGGACTAAAAATAGAGGAAATCAAGATATGTATAAAAAAGATAAAGTTTCAATAATTATTCCAATTTATAATGGTGAAAAACATTTAGCGGAATGTCTAGATACGATTCAGAATCAGACATATACGAATTTAGAAATTATATGTATAAATGATGGCTCAAGAGACAAATCTTTGAGTATTTTAAAAGAGTACCAAAAAAAAGATGATCGTTTTATAGTTATTGATCAAAAAAATGCAGGTCAGAGTAAGGCGAGGAATGAAGGAATACGCAGAGCATCTGGAAAATATATTTCTTTTGTTGATTGCGATGACTTCATAGAGTTAGATATGATTGAAAAAATGGTTTTAAAAGCAGAAGAAACGAATGCAGATATTGTTATCACTAATTTTTCACTTTATTTTGAAGATACAGGACGATATGAAAGTTATCGTGATGAAGTTCTATATTATACTTTGAAAAATAAAGTTTTTACAGTTGAGGAATGTCCTGAAATAATAAAGTATGTTGGAGTGTGGGATAAGCTTTTTGAAACAGATTTTTTAAAGAAAAACAATCTTCTTTTTTGGGAAAATATTATTTATGAAGATCATTTATATAGCGTTCAGGCAGAATTGTATGCGAATAGGATTTCGTTGATTCCAGAACATTTATATTACTATAGAAAAAATGCAGGAGAATCTATTACAGACAAGGAAGCAGACAATGATGCTTTTAAAACGGATTTTTTACGTATTCATAAAAAAATACAAGAAATATTGGATGAAAACAAAACATCATTAAAAGTAAACAAAGCTTATTACGAATTTTTTATGGAAAATGCCATTATGCATCAGAGAAATTCTAGTACAATACGTTTTTATAAGTATTTTTTTGAAAGTATGAGAAAAATACTAGATGAAAAAAAGATTAAAGTTATAAATACAATTAATAATAAGATGATTTTAGAATATGCGAATGATATATATAAGAATAAATTTTTTAGATGTATGAAAAATATACATTAAAAATGGAGGGTAAAATGTCAAAACTGAAAATATTTATCGCAAATCATAAAGAGAATAATTACATACCAGAATGTGATTTTATACAACCAGTACAAGTTGGAGCTGCTTTTTCGAAAAAACAGTTTGATGGAATGGACAAAGATAATACAGGAATAAATATTTCAGAAAAAAATCCTATGTATTGTGAATTGACAGCTCAGTATTGGGCTTGGAAAAATATAGATGTTGAGTATTACGGCTTTTTCCATTATAGACGATATTTATCTTTTAATGATAGTTTGAAAGAAAAAGTGGATAATTGGAATATTGTCACAAAAAATTATTTAACAAAATATGAAACTAATGCAATGCATATAGATAATAGGTATTTAAAGCAGATTGAAAATATGGTTGATAATTATGATGTTTTAACCATGAAACCAATTGATCTGAAAAAAGCGTGCGGTTTAACCGTTTATGAGCAATATAAAAAAGATGGAGTTAGGCTACATGTTAAGGACTTGGATATTATGCTTGAAATTATAAATGAGAAATATTCGGATTTTTATGATATAGCCAAAGAATATTTAAATGGATATACGGCTTATATTGGAAATATATTTATAATGAAAAAAGAACTTTTTAATAGTTATTGTAAATGGCTTTTTGATATATTGAATGAATTTGAAAAAAGAGTTGATATGTCAACATATTCTGTAGAAGGATATAGAACCCCCGGACATTTGGGAGAGCGTTTGTTCGGTATATATTATATGTGGTTACTGAACAATAGGAACATTACTTCAAAAGAATTACAATTGTATTTTTTTTCAAATACAGATTCTTGCAAGGAATTACAGCCAGCATTTTCAAGTAGAAATATTCCGATCGCAATGGTATCAAATGACAATTATGCACCGTTTTACGCTGCAATGATACGATCGTTGTTAGATAATTTGAATGACAATTGTAATTATGATCTTGTTTTTTTGCATAGAGATTTTAAGAAAAAAACAAAAGAGTTATTTTTAAAATTAATAAAAGACATAGAAAATGTAAAAATACGGTTTTATAATGTGGGACCATTGTTTGAACATTCAAATTTAAATGCAAGTCCTACAATCCCAGTTGAGACATATTTTAAATTATCAATTATTGAAGTGTTTAAGAAATACGATAAAGTTTTATATTTGGATGGGGATATGATTATAAAAAGTGATATATCAGAGTTGTTTCAAACGGATATTTCACAATTTTGTGTTGCCGGAGTAGTAGATATTGCAGCTGCTGGAGTGGCAAATGGATTTGATGATATTCGCAGAAAATATGTTCATGAAAAGATGCGATTGAAAAATGTATTTAAGCAATTTAATGCAGGTGTGTTACTATTTAACGTTAGTAAAATGAGAGAAGAATTTACCTTTAAATATTTGTTAGAGTTTGCACAAGGTTCTTCATTTCAATTTCAAGACCAAGATGCGTTGAATGTTTTGTGTCAAGATCAAATAAAATGGTTAGAACAAAGCTGGAATTTCATGGGAGATGAAGTAGAAGGATATAGGGGATATGTTGAAACATTTGCTCCAAGACAATATTATTTGGAATATCAAAAAGCGAGTCAAAATCCTAAGATTATACATTATGCTGGGAATGAAAAACCATGGTTATATCCGAAACAAGAATGGGCGGATGAGTTTTGGAATGCATTTGTAAGAACACCATTTTGGTATGGCTTTGTTGGACAAAGAATGCTTGATATAGAAAATCATGTAAGTAATAATTTTAATGGAAAAAGAAATTTTAGACAACAAGTGCGTAGAATTTCGGAAATAGTGATGCCATACGGAACTATGCGTAGAAGTTGTGTTAAATGGATTTACAAAAAGATAAGACGTATTATATAGGTGGATTTAATGAAAATATTAATATTGGGTGGGAATGGATTTATAGGAAAAAATCTAGCAGAATATTTAAAGGATGATTACGAGGTCTTTTCCTTTGATAGAGAAATACCAAATGTTTTAGACAATAAGAAAATTAAGTATATTAAAGGGGATTTCTTTAATGATACCGATATACTTCCTTATCTTAAAAAAATTGATGTGGTAGTTCATGCAATAAGCACAATTAATCCGGGAAATTCAAATGAAAAATATTTCTTTGGATATAAAAATGATTTTTTACAGAGTATAAAATTGTGCGAATGGTCAAAACAATATGAGTTTAGAATTCTTTTCTTATCATCAGGTGGTACTGTGTATGGAAATAAAGAAGCAATGCCGATAAAAGAAGAAGATTTACCAGTCCCAATAAATCATTATGGTAATTTAAAGTTATGTATCGAAAATACGATTAGAACATTTAATAGACAAATGGGGTTGAACAATATAATTGCTCGAATTTCTAATCCGTATGGACCGGGGCAGGATTATAGAAAAGGAGTTGGGTTTATCGACGCAGCTTTAAAAAAAGCAATTAATAAAGAAACAATAGAGATTTGGGGAGATGGATTTGTTGTAAGAGATTATATACATATTCAGGATGTATGTAAAATGCTAGGCTCTTTAATAGAATATAAAGGTTCAAGAGAAATTTTTAATATTAGTTCTCAAAAAGGAGTTTCTCAAAATGAAATTTTAAAAATTTTGCATAAATTAATCCCTGATATTAAGGTTGAATACCTACCATATAGAACCGTAGATGTTCCAAAAATCATTTTGGATAACACCAATATAGTGGAAATCTCAAAATGTAACTGTAGGTCAATTGAAGTAGGAATTAATGAATACTATTGCTTTCTAAAAAAAAGAAAACTTAAATGCATCAATTGATATAGATATTAACGATGGAGAACGGATAAATGAAATTATATATTTCGGTTTTGAATTGTGTTTCATGTGTTGCTGTTGTTCTGTTACACACAAATGGGATTTTTTGGAGTCATCCTTCGGGAGAACTTTGGATTTCGGCGAATTTTATTGAAACTTATTTTTACTGGGCGGTGCCGATATTTTTTATGATTTCAGGTGCTACATTGATGGATTATAGAGAACGATATACTACAGCAGAATTTTATAAAAATAGAATAAAAAAGACAGTAGTTCCATTCGTGTTTTGGAGTTTGATTTCAGGAATGTTTATGGCATATATTTCAGAAATTCCGATGGATTGGAATATTATTCATATAATAGATAATACGTTTAATACAAGATACTTTTCAATCTATTGGTTCTTTATTCCTTTGTTTGCCATATATATATCATTTCCAATTATTAGTTTTGCAGCTGAAAATATTCAGCTTATGACTTTTTTTGCTCTGATTGGAAGCATAGTAGTGTTTACTCTACCCTTGCTGTGTGAGTTGTTTCATATTACTATGAATAAAGATGTAGTACCGCCTGTAGTTAGTGGATATATGGTATATATATTTCTTGGTTATATATTAGATAAAGTGACGTTGGATAAGAAGAAAAGATGGAGTATATATATAGTAGGTATAATTGGATGGTTTATACATTTTGAAGGAACAAGTATGCTTTCAACAGGAGCAGAGATAAATACAATGTTTAAAGGATATACCAATTTTCCGTGTCTACTGCAATCAGTTGCTATATTTGTTCTTTTTAAATATATGGATTATAAAAAAATATTTGGTCGATTTTATCACATTGTGTCTGATATGATATTTAAATGTGCAAAATGTACATTTGGTGTATATTTGTTACATTATTTTTTTGTTATAGGGCTTCCAAAAGAGTTTAATATAGACGGAAGAAGATTGATATGGAGAGTTGGAGGAGGAATTTTAATATTCTTAATATGCGCGCTATTTACGCATTTTGCAAAAAAAATCAAATCATTAGAAAGGTTTTGCCATGATTTAATTATCATAAGAAATGTTGCAAAGAACTTATATTAGTGTTTTGGAAATGTCCTTTTTGAAAGAGAAAACTAGAAGTGAAAAAAATTAGCTAATTTACGGAGAAAAACATGTATAAGATTTTCATTGTTAAGGTTGCTAATATTGGAACTTGTTTTGAAACAGGCATCAAAAAACTGATAAAAGTGGATTGAATTGGATAATTATAAAAGCTTTTATCTGTGGTATAAACTATTTGATGGAATGGTAGGAGTAACTATTAGACTAATGCAAAAATCAGAATACGTAGAAAATATTTTCTGCCATAAAAGTAGGAGATAAAATAATGGATAAAGTAGCAGTTTTAATTCCGTGCTATAACGAAGAAAAAACAATTGGAAAAGTTGTGAAAGATTGGAAAAAAGAATTACCAGATGCAATGGTTTATGTATATGATAATAATTCAACCGATAATACGGTAGAACTGGCAAAAAAAGCTGGGGCAATTGTGCGGTATGAGTATAGTCAAGGTAAAGGTAATGTTATTCGAAGAATGTTCAGAGAAATTAATGCTGAGTGTTATATCATGATAGATGGAGATGATACCTATCCAGCGGAATATGGAAAAAATATGGTGGAGCTAGTACTCCATAAAAATGTAGATATGGTTATAGGGGACAGGCTTTCATCTACATATTTTGAAGAAAATAAAAGACCATTTCATAATTTTGGAAATAGTTTAGTAAGAGGGAGTATTAATCGATTGTTCCATACCAACATTCGAGATATTATGACAGGATATCGTGCATTTAGTTATCTTTTTGTGAAAAGTTTTCCGGTTCTTTCCAAAGGATTCGAAATTGAAACAGAAATGACGATCCACGCAGTTGAGAAAAATATGAGTGTTGAAAATATGATAATTGAATATAGAGATCGCCCGGAAGGAAGTGAGTCAAAGTTAAATACATATTCTGATGGCGTAAAAGTTTTAAAGACTATTGGAAGATTGTATAAAAATTATAGACCGATGAACTTCTTTGGAATAATGTCAGTTTTACTATTTGTTTTGTCTCTGATATTGTTTGTGCCGGTGTTTTTTAAATATTTACAGACAGGATTAGTTCCTAATTTTCCAACGCTAATTGTATCAGGCTTTATTGCATTATCCGCGTTGATTTCATTCTTTTCAGGACTCATTTTATCGGAAATTGTGGAGAAAGAACGTAGAGAATATGAATTTAGATTACAAACGATTGAAATGAGCAAGGAGAGGATTGTTAAATGAATGTATTAAAAGAAAAATATAATGAAGTAAAAATTATATTTTCGATAGTAATGGGATTTATAGGTATAACCGGAATACAGATGCAATATTTGAATTATGCTCAAAATGTTCCGGGGGGGGGTATTCTGGCGATTGTATTTTTCGTCACCTCCAAGTTGTATTATCAAATTTCGATAAAGAGAGGTATTAGATTTTATATCCAAGTTGCTTTATCTGCTTTTTATGCAGTGATTTTGAATTTTGGAATTCAATTGGATTTGTTATCCACAATCCAATTGAATGGAATCACACTTTTAAGTCTACTTTTTTTAATGATTGAAATATTTCCATTTATCGTTTGCATGATGGAGTATTTTGATAAAAAAAGATTGTTGGTAAAGAAGATAAAAAAAGTTTAAGAAATTGTTTTGTTATAATTCTTTTTGCTTGGATAATGGCATATTTGGCACTGTTTCCAGGGGTTTATGCAACAGATGCACCATATTGGTATCATGAGTTTTTGAGAAAAGATATTCCTATATCATCTCAATGGTCTCCAGTATATTGTGGAATATTTTATTTGTTTGTTAATAGTGGAAAGCTTTTTTTTGATAATTATTCCATAGGATTTGCAGTGTTTACTTTACTGCAAATGAGTATTTCACTTTATGTTATCTGGAATATCTTATCATTTATAAATGATAAGACAAACAAAACGTTGGTGATTCTATCTACACTTTTTTTTCTGTTGCCTATGCATGTAATTCTTTCCTTAACATCAGCGCAAGATTCAATTTTTACAGCGTCTTTTGCCATGGTGGTCTTATTGCTAATTGAATATTTGCTGGATGAGCAATTTTTGGACAAGAAAAATACTATAAAATTGTTTTTATGGATGTTTTTAATGTGTGTCATTAGAAATAATGGAGTATATGTTCTTGCTTTTGTGCTTCTGACTGCTTTATTGTTGAAAGCCAGAAGAAAATTGTTGATGTTATTGACAAGCGTTATAATATTGGTAGCTGTGTATCAAGGACCGGTATATGCTTTGTGTGGAGTACAGAAGGGAACGGCACTGAGAGAGATGCTGAGCTTACCCTTGCAACAAATGGCGTGGGTATATAATAATGATGATTTGACGGAAAAGCAACGCAAAGAGATGCAAAGCTTTGTCCCTGATGAGGGATGGAAAAATTATACGCCCTTTATTTCGGATCCGGTAAAATCAAATTTAAAAGTAGAAGAGGTACAGAGGGATAAGATTTCTTTTTTGAAATCATATATAAAATTTGCTGCTTTTGATTCAATAGGATATGTACAGGCATTTGGATTACAGACTCTGACTTTATGGTATCCAGACAAAAACTGGCCGGATGCCAGACCATGGCATCCATATATAGATATCCTGTGTTATGATAAGTCGGTGGCATATGATCCTGGATTTGAGATTAATAGAGAAAGTTTGTTTCCGAGTTATCAATTATTGTTAGAGAATTTGTATGGAAAGGGAATTCCAGGTAATGGTTATGGTGGAAGTTTGAAAATGATTTTTTCTAAAATACCGATTTTTTCGATATTATGTCAGGCAGGATTTTATAGTTGCCTTTTGCTTTTTCTCGGTGTGTATACTCTTTTGATTAATAGAAATAAGAAAATAATTTTGCTTTTGAGTATGATATTTGGTATATGGCTTACTGTACTTTTAAGTCCAGTAATTATGTATCGTTACTGTGCACCTTTTATATTTACAGCTCCACTATATATTTCGTCAATGTTCCTTTTGAAAGAAGAGACCAGGAGTAAATAAAAGTTAAATAGTTTACGGAGGAAAAAACATGAACACAACCCTCATCATCATGGCTGCCGGTATCGGTTCTCGTTTTGGAACCGGTATCAAACAGCTGGCTAAGATGGCTCCGAATGGAGAGATTATTATGGATTTTTCGATTTACGATGCGAAGGAAGCTGGTTTTACAAAAGTTGTATTTGTAATTCGGAAAGCCATTGAGAAAGAATTTAAAGAAGTGATTGGAAATCGCTTATCTAAGGTTATGCCTGTGGAATATGTCTATCAAGAGTTAGAAGACTTGCCTGAAGGCTATCATGTTCCAGAAGGACGAGTAAAACCATGGGGAACCGGGCAGGCAATTCTGGCTTGTAAAGATGTTGTGAAAGAACCATTTGTGATCATCAATGCAGATGATTATTATGGGAAAGAAGCTTTTTCGAA
>OGEK01001727.1_pt1 | contig 12974 bp, 8 predicted proteins | sample 1570641 | NCBI WGS metagenome assembly OGEK01 (sample SAMEA2582136, study PRJEB24529) | metagenome | biome: Human gut stool | place: China | collected 2011
ATTGATGAAATGACATTATATCGTGCCCTTGAGGGACGAACAGAATTATAAAGAGGTAGACATGACAGAAGAATATATCCTGCATAAAGATGTAATTACAAACCATAAGGACAGAATGTTTTATCTGAGAAAATATTTTCCCTATTTTAAGATTACGGAAAACAATTTTTCGCAATTTCAGAATGGAAAATACGAAAGTCTGGATATGGGATATCTGCTTATGGCAGTGTTACGTTTTTTTATAGAAGAAAATAATTTTCGTGAAAAAGACGTAACATATCAGGAATATTCTTCTTTTATAAAGGAAATTTATGAAAGAGACTTTGGACTTGTGTTGGATCAGGCAGAAGAACAGTCTCTTTCTTCGTATATATTCGATAAAATAACAAACGAAGGCAGGCCGTTTCTGTGGTCCTATTACGATCCGGTCGAAAAGAAGAAGGAAACTCTGAGAGTGCGGCTGCTTGACAGCCGTGTCACAAAGGAGGGTGTGTATTACCGCCTGACATCCGAGGCAATCGAATTTTATCTTGATACGAAAGAAATTCAGGACGAAAGCGATATCAGCGTGTCGCAGGTACTTCTGTCGAAGATGATCGCATCACGGAATTTCCGGGGAGGAATCCAGGTGGTACAGAGAATGAATAATCAGGTGGCAAGGCTGCAGAAACAGCGGGAAGAAGTGCTGGGACTGCTTGCGGGAGATGTTTTTCATGGAATTCAGGCATATGAAAAATTCATGGAAAACGGAACAAAATGGTTTGCCGAGGAACAGAAAATGTTTCATAAGAATATGGAACTGATAGAGGAGGCCTTGAAACGTGCCGATACGGAAGCTGCCTATGGACAGGCAGTAAAGGATATTTATGATCTGGAGAGTGAATTAAAACGTGCACTCATTAATCACAGCCGGCTGCTTAGTGACTGCACGAAGCTGCAGATACAGGCGGATGAGATGGTAGCCGGGGCAAAATATTCCAGACTGAAAAGGAATTTCGACTTCAAAGAGGCACAGCGTATCCTAATGGAAGAAAATAATGCGGCAAGGCTGGAAGCTTTTGTTCTTCCACTTCTTCGTATCCAGCCGAAGAAACGTTTTTCGCTGCTGCAGGTGGACAAGCTGCTTACCCTGCGGATGGATCGGGAGGAAAAAGGTGAGGAGATTGCAGAAAATGTAATTCCGGAAATGTATGTTACGGAGGATGAGAAAGAAGAAAACCGAATCCGTGAAAATTACCGGCTGTACGTCAGGATATTGCTCTATGATATTTTGAAAAAAGACAGTTTTACCATCGAAGAGTGGTGTGGGGATCTGGTAAAAATGCTGGGAAAAGACGTACTGAAAAACAGCGATTTATATTCCATGATGATTCATCTCGCACAGAAAAACCAATATTCCATGCAGGAAGTCATGCAGCATCCCGATACATTTTTTGAAGAATATCTGAAAATGATTCTTCAGGAAGAACCGGCATACCGGAAGCTGGATTTTAAAATCGAGTATCTCGAACATAAATTCTGCCCGATGGCAGGATGCGAAATCAAGAATTTCAGAATAGTGAAAGGGGAACAGACATGGCATTAGAAAAAGCACTGGATATTGTGTCAGCTCTTATCAATGGGGAAGAAATAAGGCGGAATGGAGAAAATGCAGGATTATATGAAGAATTTGCACTGGGAACACAGGTCTATGATGAGGTAAAACTTATTTTGAAAAAACTGAATCTGGATCTGTATGAATACCGGGACGGACTCTATATTACCGCAGGGGATAATAACCAGATCTTTGGCTATACAAATGAGGAACTGAAAAGAGAACTGGGAATAAAGCGGAACCGGGAATTATACCTGTGTTATTTTATTATATACCAGATTATGACATGCTTTTATAAGGACAGCACAAACCGCCCGGGACAGGAATATGTCCGCAGTGACCAGGTGATACAGAGTGTGGATCAGGCACTGGCTTCGGTTATCCGGGATCTGAAGGAATTAAGTCTGGATGAAGTAGAAGAAAACAGTTTTAAGGAAATTGCAATGGTCTGGGAAGATATGCCGCTGGTACAGACGGAAGATGCACTGACCAGGGCCTCAAGAGGTTCTAAAAGCGGATTTGTCAAGCTGGTCTTTAACTTCCTTGTAACGCAGGAATTATTTCTTGAAACGGAAGGACGATATTATCCGAAAGTCCGTTTCCGTGCACTCATGGAGCATTATTATGATGAACATAAGGGAAGACTGTATGAGATTATGAGAGGAGAAAGCGATGCCGCAGATAAACAGAATCAGGGTAAATAATGTCAGATATAATTTTGGCACACAGTTTTATGATGATTTTATCATGAGATTTTCAGGGAAAAATACGATCTATGATTTGGCAAACGGAGGGGGAAAAAGTGTCTTAATGCTGTTATTGCTCCAAAATATGATTCCGAACTGTACACTGGACGACAAACAGCCGATTGAAAAACTTTTCCGGACGGGAAGCGGAAGCAATACTATTCATTCTCTGGTTGAATGGAATCTGAGTGATGTGCATATTAAAAATAATTATAAATATATGCTGACGGGTTTTTGTGCAAGAAAAGGCAGGGAGGAAGAAAAAGATCAGAATACGGCGGCTGTGGAGTATTTTAATTACGTTATTTTTTACCGGGAATATAATGATAATGATATTAAAAACCTGCCATTATCCGTGACCGGTGCGGATGGAAAAAAAGAGCGAATTACCTATCTGGGATTAAAAAATTATCTGAGGGATCTCGAGAAAAAAGATTTCAGTCTGGAAGTAAAAATTTTCGACCGCAAAGGGGATTATCAGCGGTTTATTTCGGAATATGGAATTTATGAGAGTGAGTGGGAGATTATCCGTGGCATTAATAAGACGGAAGGTCATGTCAGAACTTATTTTGAAAGTAATTATAAGACAACGCGGAAAGTGGTTGAAAATCTGTTGATTGAGGAAATCATAGAGAAGGCATTCCACAACCGTGTGCCTGGGGAAATATCCGGACAGGAAAACCAGATGGCGGAAACACTGTTAGAAATCCGCAATCAGTTACTCGAACTGTCTGCCCGGAAAAATGATATTCATAATTATGACAGACAGATGGAACTGCTGCAGGAATTTGTTACCAAAGTGTCCGGAATGAAGGAAGTATATTTTGACCGGGAAGCACTGGAAAAAGAACTGGCTTCTGGATATTGTTCCGTAAAGGGCAGGCTGAAAGCCGGCGAAGAGGAGAAGGTACGTCTGGAAAAGCAGATTCAGGAATTAGAAAATCACAAGGCAGAAGAAAAAAGAGCGGCTGAAACGGTGCGGGTGCAGGAGAGCGAAGAGAAAGTAAAACAGGAACAGGAAAAACTGGAACAGCTGGGTGCGGACGAAGAAAAGCAGGAAAAACAGATTTCAGACATGCAAAAAGATCTTACACTGGCGGAAAGTGTGAATGATTATCTCGATTATCTGTATTACAGAAAAGAACGTGATATTGTCAGGGAAACACTTGCAGTACTGACAGAGGATAAGGGGGAATTGCTGAAAGAACTGGAAAATATGGCAGCAGAACGCAGGAAGAGAGAAGCAAAGCTGTCACAGGAACTGCAGGAGCGTCTGGAAGGATATGAGGCGAGAACAAAAGAAACAGCAGATTTTATTGCAGACCTCAAATTACAGCGGGACAAACTGGCAAGGGAGCTGGCGGTCGCAGAATATAAGAAGGATGACGCAGAGCAGAAGATAAAGAAGTATAATCAGAGTGCGGCAGAATTCAGACAGGAACTGGAAGTTCCGATGTTATATGACCCGCAGAAAGAACTGGAGCTGTGTGACGGGCAGATAAAAGAATGTGAAGCAGTTCTGGAAGAGAACAGTCAGAAGCTGGACGGACTGGCAGTGCAGAAGCAGTCCGGGAGTCTCAAAACCGGGGAATTACAATGGAAACTGGAAGCTGCAGGGACACAGATGGAAGAGTACCGGAAGGAAGAACAGGAAATGCATGAATACGAGATGCATTTTCAGAAGTTGCAGGAAGTCTATCAGGAAACAGGGACGGACAGGCTGATTCAGATCATCAGTGGAAAGTTGGGCGAGAAGCGGAAGCAGGAAAGTCAATTACAGGAAACCCTGAAAAGAAAAAACGAGTATTACATGCATTTGGCGGACGGTATGCCGGTCGGAATTTCCGTAGAAGCAGAGAAAGTTCTGCAGTATATCAACCGCTATCATGACGGTGCGGCTGTGGCAGGAACGGATCTGTTAAAGGAGTTTTCCACAGAGCAGAGGAAAGAGGTATTAAGGAACATACCGGTATTACCCTATTGCATAGTGGTTAAGAAGGATTTTGAAAATATCATCATGGATACGGGCATATCAGAACTAAACCTCGGAGATTATGCCGTTCCGGTTATTGCAGAAGAAGAGCTGGATATGGATTTGCCGTCAGGAACATTCTATGCAATGTATGGGAAAGAATTATTTTATAATGAGAAAAAAATCAGGGAAGAAGCTGCCGGTATCTCGCATGAATTAGAGAAATTACAGGAAGAAGCCATGAGAATGGCGGATGAAATCCGGGTGTATCAGAAGGATCTGGAATTTCTGAAAGATTATGCGGAAAAATACAACCAGCAGATCATTGCATTAAAAACAAAGATACAGATGGTGGAGCAGGATATTCACTGTTATGAAGTATCTCTGAAGCAGGAAAATGAAGCCGCAGACAGGAGAAACCAGCAGGAAGAGCATTTACGGACAGAGCAGGAAATGCTTGAGGAAAAACTGGGAGTGTTAAGACAGAAACAGAAGAAAATCTCAGAAATATCTGGCTGTCAGAAAATCTTGACAGAAGCAGAAGAAGAACTGGAATGGAATACCCGGGAAAAGAAGCAGAACGAAAAGGAATACAGTAATATTCTGGGACGGCTTGAAGCATGGCAGGCAAAGGAAGCAGCGGATCAGGATGCGATGGCACATATCCGGGATCAGATTGCGCAGATGGCGGCGGAATGGGAGAAATACCGCAGTTATTACAAAGCAGACGTACAGACCACCGGCTATGAGGAACTGTCGCTCGAAGAACTGGAAAACCGTTTCATGGGAATAATGCAGGCATTGCAGGGCGGAAACAGCGAATATACCGATAAACAGCGGCTTCTGGAAAATTATGAAACGGCGATGGAAAAATCCCTGCAGGCGGTGGACTATAAGGGAATCTCCGTAAAATTGCTGGAAGAACGTCAGGAAAAAGGGCTTAATTATGAAACCTCAAAAGAAGAACTGATCCGCCGGAAAAACGTGATCAGTGACAAATCTTCTGAGTTAAAGAAAATAAAAGAACTGGTACGCAGGATTCGTTCGGAAAAAGACAGGCTGGAAGGTGCAGTGCAGCATGGCAGGGATGCGATTGTCCAGAAATATGGAGTGTTTGAACCCGTTAATCTGCAGCAGATGATGGTCGTGGATTTTCTCGAAGAAAAGCAGAAAAACATAAAGATACTGGAAGAGCAGGTGCGGGAAAGCCGGGAGCAGATAAAAGAAACAGAGCAGAAAGCACAGAAATTCAGTATTCTTCTGCATGATATGGAAAGAGTTGTTTCCGGTAAGATACAGGAAGAAACAACGGAACTTCTGCCGGATACTGTGAATCTGGAAGAATGTGTCGGACAGGCACTGAAAAAATATGATCAGTACCAGAAGAAAATGCAGAAAAACAGGGAAGACTACGAACAGGCAAAGACCATTCTGGCAGGAGAACTCCGCAAAAACGGAAGTGCCGGGCTGGCAGATGAAGTGTTGCTGCATCTTGGAATGCCGGGCAGCATGGACGAAGTGCAGGAGCAGACAGGGGCAGTCGAGGAAACGATCGCCTGTCTGAAACTCGAAAAGAACCGTATTGAAAAAAATATCCAGGACATGGAACAGATTAAACAGAATTTCGAAAGCCAGTGTATACAGAGCTGCATGAATATAAAAGCAGAATTGGAGAAATTGCCGAAACTGTCCAGAATTAAAATGGATGAAGAGATTATACCGATGATTTCCCTGCAGATTCCATATGTGCGGGAAGAAGAATATGACGCAAAGATGTCAGAATATATTAATCAGACGGTGGAACAGGCAGATCGCATGGCATCGGAAGAGGAACGTGTCCGTTATATCCGTGGCAGACTTTCGTGGAAACAGTTATTTTCGGTTATTGTGACAGATATGAATGAAATTCGTTTGAATCTGTACAAACGTGAGAGAATCCGGGAACAGAGCCGCTATTTAAGATACGAGGAAGCGGTCGGAAGTACCGGACAGTCACAGGGCATTTATATTCAGTTCCTGATTGCAATTATTAATTATATATCCAGTATTTATTCAAGAAATACGGACAGTATCGCACTGAAAAAAGTAATATTTATTGATAACCCGTTTGGGGCGGCAAAAGATATCTATATCTGGGAGCCTATTTTCAAAATGCTGAAAACCAATAATGTGCAGCTGATTGTTCCATGCAGGGGTGCAACACCGGCGATTACGGGAAGATTCGATGTGAATTATGTCCTGGGACAGAAGCTGGTAAACGGCAGACAGCAGACGGTGGTTGTGGATTATTACAGCAGTGTGGACAGCGAGAAACTCGATTATACAACGATGACATATGAACAGGGTGTGCTGGATCTGGTAATGGGAAATAATGCCGAATTTGGCGAATCAATTTAAGCAGACTGATTGAAACCTGAGTGGGATTATGTTATTATACTGTATAAAGTTTTGATTTACTTACGAAAGCTTGATTATCGGGGAAAATAATACTTTGGTAAGATTTTAGAAAGGAAAATGAGATGGATAAATACGAATACAATGTAAAACTTGAGCAGATAAAGAAACTTATCAGAAAAAAAGATTATGCAACGGCGGCACGCATTGCAGATACGATAGACTGGTATAAAGTAAAGAATAACCAGACGATTGTGCTGATCGCAGATGTGTACGAGGCAAGCGGACGTTATGAGCAGGCAAGGGAAAATCTCAAGCTGGCATATGATCGAAGCGGCCTGGGCAGACAGATTGCATACAAACTGGTAAAAGTATGCATTAAATGTGGAAAGATCGATGAGGCGGAGGATTTTTATGATGATTTTGTATCCGCTGCACCGAGAGATATTTCCAAATATCTGCTGCAGTATGAACTGGCAAAGGCAAAAGGCGAGCCTTTAGAAAAACAGATTTCCATACTGGAACAGTATCTTGAAGAGGATATGGATGACAGATGGGCATTTGAACTGGCAAAGCTCTATCATAAAACCGGCCAGCGTGATAAATGTATCGAGCAGTGTGATACGGTTATGCTGTGGTTCAGCGATGGCAAATATGTGGACAAGGCAATGGATCTTAAGATGATCTATACTCCGCTGACAAAAAGCCAGCAGCAGAGATATGAGGCAAGATGGAGAGAAAAATCTGCACAGAATAATATTAAGATCGAAGAAATCAAGGTCAAAGAGGTTGATGTTGCAAATAAATACAATACGCAGAATATCCAGAATGCATTGAAAGAAAGCATGGATCAGATCTTTGCGAAGGAAGAAAAAGCAAAGGATGAAGCCGCAGAACTCTTCAAACCGCTTCAGAAGAAAGAGTCGGAAGAACCGGACGATTATTCCGAAGCAGACGGTGCTGCAGAAGATGCGGATGACTACATTGCAAGAATGGCTTTGAATGCCATGACTTATGAAAATCAGCGCAAGCAGGGAATGGCAGCGGTCGCTGATGATGAATTTGAAGAAGAGGAAGAAAAAGATGATTTAGGCGATACAAAGATATTTGTGACAACCAGAAGCAAGAAGAATCTGGGCGATACAAAAGTCTTTGATCCACGGAAACTTGTGATTCCGGAACAGGTTTCTTTTGAAAGGGAAGAACAGCCGGTAAAGGAAGAGAAGAAGTCAGAGCCGGAGGAAGCTTATATTGTTGAAGAAAAAACAATTAAGCGGGAAGAAATAAAAGAGGGACTCCCGGAAGAAGAACCGGAAATCGAGGAAACAGAAGAAACAGTGGAAGAGCCAGTTGAGGAAGAAGCTGTCGAGGAACAGCCGGCAGAGGAAACTGTAGAAGAGGCAGTCGAAGAAACCGCAGAAACGGTGGAAGAGCCAGTTGAAGAGGTTGTAGAAGAACCTGTCGAAGAAATCGTCGAGGAGCAGTCTGCAGAGGAAGAACATGCAGAAGAAGAGGTTGCTGAGAAAGAAGAAATTCCAGAAGAAGTAACCGAGGAAGAAGAAATTCCAGAAGAAGAACCGGAAGACAGCACAAAGGAAACAGTAGTAGAAGTAGAACCGGGTGTAATGGAGCAACTGATGGAAGGTTTATTCTCTGACGATTTATTTGCGGCAGCAACGACAGAGCCGGAAGTTAAGGAAGAACCTGAAACCGAAGAGGCAGAAGAAGCCGTAGAAGAGCCTGAAATCGAAAAAGCTGAGGAAGTTGCAGAAGAATCTGAAATTGAAGACGTTGAGGAAGCTGCAGAAGAACCGGAAATCGAAGAAGTTGAGGACGAACCGGAACTGGAAGAAAGCTTTGATGGACAGTATTCCTTTGGATTTGAAGAACCAGAGGAAGATATTGAAGAAGAGCAGATCGAAGGTCAGATGTCACTGGATGATTTCTTTAATAAAGAGGGTGAATATCATGTTCCAGAGGTGGACGAGGAAGATGATATTGAAACAGAACCGGAACTGGATGAAGAAGAGCCTGCTGTAGAACTGGACGAGGTTGATGAGCCGGAAGAGGCAGAGGTCGTTGAAGAAGAATATGATGAAGCAGACGAACCGGAAGTCATAGAAGAAGAATATGAAGAGCCAGAAGAACTGGAAATCATTGAAGAAGAATATGACGAAGCAGACGAACCGGAAATCATCGGGGAGGAAGCCGTTCAGGACGAAGCAGAAGAGCCGGAAGAAGTCAGCGAAGCAGCTGTAACAGAAGAAGAGGACGAAGAAACAGAAGAAAATGAAGAAATAGATCCGTTTGAAACTGTTACAGAACTCAAAATAGATAAGAACCTGATTAAACATTCTTCTGATTTTGAAGAAGATTCCGAAGAGCCAGACGAAACGGACGAGGACGGAGAAATCGAAGAATCCAGGGAAGAAGAACCGGAAGACGATGAGGATGAGCAGGAAGATCAGGAATCCGAAGACGATGAGGACGAAAAAGAACCGCTCAGCAATCAGGAAATCAAGCAGATTATCAAAGACTTTATTGGAAAATACTCCGGTGTCCAGGGGCTGGATAAACAGATGTTAAGAACACTCCAGAACGTCATTGTAGATGATAATTGCAACATATTTATCATGGGTGATGCAAAAAGTGGAAAAACATCACTTGGAATTGACATTATCAAAGTAGTAAACAAGATAAAGAGAAATAATAACCGCAAAATTGCAAAGATCAGTGCCGATAAATTAATCGGTAAAGAAATGGCAGTCTACTTTGATAAATTAAAAGGAAGCGATCTGTTTATTGAAAACATCAGTCTGATGGATGATGATACCTTAGAGGAACTTCTGGATGCTATCGATAATGACAGAGATTCCAGAATCATCGTCATTGAAGATGAAAAAGTAAATGCGGACAAACTTCTGGAAAGACATGGTGAACTCCGTGACTATTTTGCAAACCGTATCGTAGTAAAACAGAATAAGATTAAAGACTGGGTTGCCATTGCACAGGAATACGCAGAAGAAAAAGGTTATGAAATCGATGAAATCGGACTTCTTGCACTTCATGCAAAAATTGACCAGTTATACGGAGTAACTCTGGTAATCCAGAGAAACCATGTCGAAAACGTAATTGATAATGCAATCAAGAAAGCAGAAAAAGGTGGTTTATTTAAGAAACTCTTTGGACGCAAGAAAGACAAAGTATTAACGGAAGAACATTTTAATTAAGATTAAGGAATAAGGATATTGAGCATGTTACAGGGCTTTATATCCTTCTTAACAATTGTTTGATTTGCATATACAATAAAGATAAATTATGAGTTTTGCAATTAACTAAATTTCGTTTATTTAGTAAGGAGTTAATTCCATGGAAGAATCGATGTTAAAAGAGATGAATCAGGCGGTGCCGTTGAAAGCACCTGTATTGAAAAGGATTGCAGCATTTTTGATTGATGCTGTGGTGGCATTTATACCGGTACTTGTGATGTATCTGGTGTTTACGGGCAGTTATGTGGGCTGGACACCGATCTGGTATGAGAGTCCGGCGATTGCGGCGGTCAGTATGATTGATTTGCCGGAAGAGGTAAATGAGAAGCTGAATACATTTGATAACGAGGACGGCGGAACATATCAGGAATACAATGTGTCCTTCGGGGCAAGTGTCTGCAGGTTTCTGTCAGTTTTTGTTATCGTGTTTTATGTATTTTATTCTACATTTTGTGCCTATATTTTTGATGGAAAAACAGTGGGGAAAAAGATTATGGGGCTTAGAATGATTTTGCGGGATCCGGGAGAAGAACCGGAAGAGGAAGAAAAGAAAAAAGAATGGCAGAAGAAAAATGACATGAATATTTTTAAGAGAGAAGTATTAGGAAAAGTCCTGTTAAATTCCATTCCAATCTTCCCGGTAATCTCATTTTTTACAATGCTTTTTACAAAGGACAGGCTTACCCTGCATGACATGATAGGAAAAACGATTGTTGTAAGGGAGAAATAACAGTGAATACAATAATTAAAAAAATTGATGCAGAACAGATAAAAGATGACGATTTTCAGCAGGCGGGTGAAATCTTAAGGGAAGGCGGACTGGTCGCATTCCCTACGGAAACCGTATATGGTCTTGGTGCTAATGGCCTCGATACTGACGCAATGGATAAAATTTATGCTGCTAAAGGTCGTCCATCAGATAATCCGTTAATATTACATGTACCAAATGCGGAAAGTATTAAACCGCTTGTGAAAGAAATACCTAATACAGCAAAGATATTGATTGAGGCTTTTTGGCCTGGCCCCTTAACTATTACGTTGCCTAAATCAGATCTCGTGCCTGACCGTGCAACTGGTGGTTTAGATCGCGTGGCATTACGTTGCCCAGATCACGCTGTATGCCGTAACATATTAGAATTGGCCGGTGTGCCCATTGCAGCGCCTAGTGCTAATATTTCTGGCCGTCCAAGCCCTACTTCTGCTCAAGCTGTCTATGATGATATGAACGGTCGTATTCCGTATATTGTGGATGCAGGAATCTGTACGATTGGTGTGGAATCGACGGTTGTAGAGGTTAGAGATGATGGGGTGACCATCTTACGGCCCGGTGGTATTACAAAAGAAATGTTAGAACAAGTTGTAGATAATGTGTCCTATGATCCATTTTTATCGTCTCAAAATGAAGCGCCAAAGGCTCCGGGGATGAAGTATAAGCATTATGCTCCAGATGCACCTATGCGTGCCTTTATCGGAACGCCAGAGGCAGTAGCGCAAGCTTTTACAGTAGCTAGAGACGAACAAGTTGCGAAACGTGGTGCATTTCTTGTTAGCCAAGAAACAAAGATAGTGTACACGGTGAATTTCATGTATATGGACATAGTGGTGATGCAGTAGCCTTGGCTCACGATTTTTATAAGACACTACATCATTTTAATGAATGTGATGTAGACTATATTTTAGCAGAAGGTGTTCAGAATACAGGCCTTGGCGTAGCGGTTATGAATCGCATGGAAAAGGCGTGTGCTGGTCATATTATTTACTTATAAGCAATTAGGTAATATTTATTATGTCCATTCATAATAGAAAAATGTCTTTACATATTGGATGTATTTGCTATAATGTATAAATAGCCACAGAAATTGTGGCGGTAAGGATGTCATTATGAATATTTTGTATGTATGTACTGGTAATACCTGTCGTAGCCCAATGGCAGAAGGTATTACGCGGGCCTTGGCAACAGAGCTTGGTCTAGACGTGAACGTCGTTTCTGCTGGATTATTTGCTGCTTATGGTGCTAAGCCTACAGAAGAAGCTGTGATTGCGATTCAATCTATCGCTGATATTTCTGGCCATGAATCAAGACCTCTTACAATGGAGCTTGTCAATTCAGCAGATTTGATTATTGGTATGACACAAGACCATAAATCTGTGTTACTTCGTCAATTTCCTTTTGAAGTAGCTAAAATTAAAACCCTTGCTGAATGGGGGCATGGTACAGGCGATGTGGTAGATCCTTTCGGTTCCAATCAAGACGTGTATAATCAATGTGCTGAGCAAATTTATAATTTGGTGAAAGCTGGATTAGTATCATCAAAAGAATAGGAGATAGAGCTATGAAAATTGCTATTGGTTGTGATCATGGTGGATTACATTTAAAACAAGAAATTAAGGAATTATTGTCTACATTAGGCCATGAAGTGGAAGATTTTGGTACACATAGTACAGAATCTTGTGATTATCCGGATATTGCTGAACCAGTAGCACATGCCGTTGTAGATGGTGCAGCAGATCGAGGTATCTTAATCTGTGGTACTGGCATTGGGATTGGTATTGCAGCCAACAAAATTGCAGGTGTACGTGCAGCGCTTTGCCACGATACATTTTCCGCACATGCAAGTCGCGAACATAATAATGCCAATATTCTTACGATGGGGGAACGCGTTATTGGACCGGGCCTTGCAAAGGATATCGTTACGATTTGGCTTAATACAGAATTTGAAGGCGGACGTCACGCGCGTCGCGTAGAAAAAATTTCTGCTCTTGAAAAATAATACATCTTTACTCAATTAGTTATCACATTATATTTACATATGTTTCAAGGAGGATTTCCATGAGTTTCTTAGCAAAACAAGACCCTAATGTTAAAGCAGTTATCGATCAAGAATTAATGCGTCAACGCGATAAATTAGAAATGATCGCTTCTGAAAACTTTGTTTCTCAAGCAGTAATGGAAGCTCAAGGTAGCGTATTGACTAACAAATATGCAGAAGGGTATCCTG
>OGEK01001729.1_pt1 | contig 12962 bp, 8 predicted proteins | sample 1570641 | NCBI WGS metagenome assembly OGEK01 (sample SAMEA2582136, study PRJEB24529) | metagenome | biome: Human gut stool | place: China | collected 2011
TAGATTATAGAAGGAGTATAGGCATAGCGGTCTAAAAAAATGTCCGCATGCCCATTCCAGTAATGGCATTTTCTGTTACAAACGGGAATAAGACATTTGATAAAAAGTGGGAATTGAGCACTACATCTGATGACGGAAAAGGTGTTTTGACTTATGGTTATAATACTCTTGCTATTAATGAAGATTATGCACACGCATATCATTCAACTAAAGATCATTACGCATATGTCAAGAATGGAAATGGTTCTTTTTCGGGTTCAAATGTTGGTAAAGGTAATTGGTCTAAAATTGAGGTTGCTCATAAAGGAAATAGTATTACCTACGGTAATAGCTACTAAACAAAGGTTCGGGATAATGGCTGAGTGGTTGGAATTCCAACCACTCTTTTTTGTGGAGTGTATATAAATGAAGAAAAAAATAAAATATATAGGAATTGTTTTGGTTATTTTGTTCTGTTGCTATAATTTATTTTGGTACTTCGGGAGTTATAAACCATATAACGAATTTCAGAAAGACTTCCCTGAAATAGAAGAATCTGGAGTAAAAATTTACACAGATAAAGATGGATTCCAGTATAGTGTGTCTGTCCCTGATTATTTGCTTTGGAATGGAAATCTTGCGATAGCTGAGTCAGATGTTCGATATGCACTAATTATTTGGATAAAACCATTTCACCAAGGAATAAGTCAAGGCGTGCTATTTAATGACTATAAGGATTTGAATACTCAAATTATGTTGTCAAGTAGCAAAAAAGCTGAAGATCAAGAAGATCAATGGATTGTTGATGAAAATAGCACAATATTGACTACGATATTTGAAAAAGCAAATAAAGTATGGAATCTGGGGTTGAAATAAATGAAAGCAATTAAAAACTTATGTTTGTTTTGTTTCCTGATTTTTGGAATACTTATGCAATCTGAAATATTTCAAGATCAGCTTTGGAACTTTTCTACAGCATATTTTACGTCATCACGCTATGAAGTTGCTAGTGAAGATATGTCGCAGTTTCTGAAAGATGTATCAGAAACTGCAACGGAGAATGATGTACATATTTTTTCTCAGTACAATGAAATCAATAATAAATACCTTTCAACACTTCATATTTATGGCGATGATAAAGTAATCAGACAAACATTAAAAAATACTGCAAACATAGAAGAATCAGAATATACCGCTTTAGTTTCCGGAATTACGAAAGTAAAATTTCATAATCTCTCAGAATTGCAAAGTACCTCTGTGGGTTATGAAAACTTTATCTCATACATAGGAAATGAGGACAATATTATCTCTGCATATCAGAAATTATCAGAAAAATATAGCTTAACTTATCCAGAATATTGGAATTCTACGGAAAAGGACATGATTTTTATTATATGGGGTATGATTATTGCATTGATGATTGTTCTAAATGTAATTGAAGTGGTTAGGCGAAAAAAAGAGGTTGTTGTACGAGTTTCCTTAGGAGAAAGTGCTGGTTTCATAGCATTTAAGGCTGCTTTATTCGATGTAACTTTTGACATTGCATTATTTATTGTTGCAAAAATATTGCTGTCAAATTATATATCGGGAGCATATGAGAATAGACTCGTCACAATTTTATATTCCATTGGAATTATTCTTTCCACTATTCCATATTGTTCTTTTTGCTTTTTTGATATTAGAAAGGCATTCGCAAATGCAACACACAAAAGAGGAGTGGATTTTTTAATTTATTCGTTAAAATTTATAGCAGGGGTAGCCGCTGTTTTTACAATTACCACTAATATTAGTAGTATTCATAATAACCTATTTACAAATGAACATTTGTTAGAAGAATATTATGATGCAAATTATTTTACCGTAAAGACTACTGATTTTAATGCTGAAAAAGAAGAAGCTTTTTGGAATAAACTATACAAGAATGAATATAACACATTAAAGCCTGTAATATGCTTGAATATTTTAAATGATAAAAATGATGTGATATATGTAAATAATCATGCAAAAGATATGTTACAAGGTTTTACGAAGCAGATAAATGCAGTAGAGAATGAATCTTCTGATTTGATTATTTTCATTCCAAAGAATAGATATTTTGCTAAAAACAAGCAATTAGCCTATGACTCCTTGAGCCATGTTTTAAATCATGATAATTTACAACAATTAAATATTCAGTACATAGAGTATAGCGAAACAGAATACTTTTCCTATTTAGATACAAGTAGAATAAATGGTATCGAAAAAAGCAAAAATCCGATAATTATTTATCAGGCAAACAAAGATTTAGCAGTCAATGGTGGGTATCTTGAAAGCTATAAAGCAGGAGCAGTTTTATTTCAATGTGATGAAAAACAGCTAAGAAATATCAGCAAAAAGTATGAAGATATGCTTGGAAATTATCAGCTAGTAATTACAAACGTACATGAACAGTATTTATATAATCACACATTTTTAATAAAACTCGTGGGATTTTTAAGTTCTCTTTGTACGATTGTATTGCTTTTAAATATTATGATTATTGTTACAGTAAGTAGACTAGAGTTCCGAGAAAATGCAATGAAAATTTCCTTGATGAAAATCTTTGGATATAGTTTATTTGAACGGCACAAAACACTTCTTAAAATGATTGTAGTGGAAAATTTTGTGATATTAGTAGGTATGCTTATCTATTCTTTATTATCGGTACAGACTGAAGTAGGAATTAGCATTCTTGTTAGTTCATTTATGGCACTAATAGAATTTACAATTATTTTCTTTAATATCACAATTGTTGAAAAAACAAACATACCGAAATCATTAAAAGGAGGTTGCTTATGATAACAATTGAAAATCTATGCAAAGCATATAATGATAAAATTTTGTTCAAAAATTTTCATTTGGAAATTCCAGATAGCCGTTTTTTGGTAATTAGTGGCGAAAGTGGATGCGGAAAAAGTACTTTACTTAATATGATTGGAGGTATTGAAACTCCTGACAAAGGTTCTATTATTGTGAATGGTTTTGATGTGGCAAAAAAAGGAAAAAAGCAGAAATATTTCAAAGAAGTTGTTGGATTTTTATTTCAAAATTTTGCCCTTTTGGAAAACAAAACAGTAAAAGAAAATCTAGAAATAATAAAAAAATCAGGTAGAACGGATATTTCAATAAATGAAGCTCTTGAAAAAGTTGGTTTACAGAAAGTAATTAACAAAAAAGTCTATCAATTATCTGGTGGCGAACAGCAGAGAGTTGCGTTAGCTCGTTTAATGCTAAAGAAATGTTCGATTGTATTAGCAGACGAACCAACTGGTTCCTTAGACAAAAAAAATAGTGAGATTGTTATGAATATATTGCATGAGTTAAGTGAACAGGGAAAAACAGTTATTGTTGTAACTCATAGTGAAGAAATTGTAGCACAAGAAAAGCATGTTCTATATTTATAATTACCCATAATAGAAGAATATGTTCTTTCGGGAGACACCTCCTCTAAGAACATATTCTTTTGGTTAAAATTGATTATAAAGATACTTTTATTTCAGTATATTCGCTATATTGATGGGATATATATTTGCATATTATTTATATGGATAAGGATTATAACTCTAGTGAGTCTTCTGCATCTACCCACATCTGTAAATTACCCTCAAGATATAATCTTGCATATTCCAAAGGCTCATCCACAGCCAATGAAGTAAGCGCACATTCTGATCCGTATGTGGTTTTTAGATTTTTTTCAGCTTTCCAGCAATCAATGCGAAGCATATATCCGGCACTTGTGTAAACATCAATACTATCGTGATTTATGTTGTATTCTGCATAAATTGTTCTCATCGTATCTTATCTCCATTTTCTTTTAATAATCAGTTATAGAGTTAAATATCGAAAACATTTCAATCAGTTCACCATGTCGTTATTGTTATACTGTGTTATGAAATTTTCTTTCCCTTATTTTTTCCCATATTAAGGTTCATGAAAACCAATGTGAGAATATAACACAAGGGAAAGAGTAAGGGAAAGCTCACTTGCTACAAACTTAGTATTTTCAAGGGTTTGCGAAGAATTTGATAATTAAATATAACAGTTATTAAATTTCCTAAAATATGTGAAATATCAACTGCAATTAGTCATTTCAGTAAGTATTTTCCGAGTCCTATCTGAATCAAATATAGGACAAGGATATGTGCTGGATAAAAAACATAGAAGAAGTATTTTAGCTTCAGTTTACCACGCTTTCCGTTGTATAGCAGAATAAGCAAGCAGGCAAGAAGCGTACATAAAGGCGGTTGATTCCCCGTTGTCCCCATGTAAGCCAAAAGGAACAGCAACACTTGATAGATTCGGTGATTACGGCAAATATAAAATGCTGATATGAATAAGATCCCCTGCATACCGTAGTCACAATGGATTCCTTCCGCAATGCCGGAAAAAAGCACTACACTGAGAACTTGCAGGACTGCTGATTTTATTCTATCCACCGGTAGGTCTGATTTACACGAAAATCTTTCAAGGCATACCAATGTCAATAAGCCTAAAAACAAGGTGAAAAATACATTTTGATACTTCAAGTAAAACGGAAATGTATCTTCCATTCGTGAATACGCACTAAAGAAACCTATGTCAAATGGAACTTCCGAAATAAGGGCAAATGCAAGCATCAACCCAATATAGCGTTTTTTACTTCTTGTGTGTTGGAATCCTTCTGCCAGCAAAAAACAGAATAGCGGAAAAGCAATCGTCCCAATGCTTTGCAAATCAAACCGTATGAAATAATCTATCTCTCGGAATCTCTCCCACGACATTTGCCCGTTATCTGCCATAGCCCCCCAGTAGTTTGATAGCAGCCATTGCAGCACAATTTTACATAGATGGTCAATAAGCATTGTCAGTACAGCAATAACCTTTAGCGAATTTCCTGAGAGAAATTGAATGCGATTTATTTTCCTATCAAGGCTCATAAAACAACCTCCTACCAACTTCCAATTCTACGATTTTTCGCATTCAAATTATACCATAAAACTCGTGAACAATTCTATCGCAACTTTGGAATATATGAGAAAAGTCCGAACAGTTTTCTGCCCGGACTTCCTCGCTCAATCATAAATCAATTCCGCTTTCACAATCTCCTCTGCCTGTGCCTTGCAAGCGTTCATCTGCCGCACCCATTCCATTTGATTATCGGCTTTCAGTTGCTCAGTCACACCGTTTTGCTCTGCCAGTGACCGCACGATCAGCTCCATGCGGTTTCGTGCCGCTTCGTCAATCTCGGCACAATGTTCAAAGAGCTTGTCGGATAGCACCAGTTCATTGAACAGTATCGGGCGGTGCATTTCCAGATACGCCTTGCGAAGTCTGCCGTAGTGTCCGATGGGCTTGGTCTTGCGGATAACGATGTTCGGGATAAGATAATCGCCGTTCTGTGTGTAAGTGATATTCATGCTGATTGTACTCCTTTCATTGGCTCTCTCTGCGGTAAGCTGCTGACAGGGACGAACACGCCCTTTGCAATGTCCTCTGCACGAATGGCGGCTTTCTTGGCTTCGATTTCTGCCTTTTTCCGCTCCTTGATTTTATCCTCGTATCGCTTCTGCGCTCCGCTGGCTTTACGCTTCAAGTAGTTCTGATGAAGCCTGCCCTTGCGGTCGCGCTCATGCACAAGAATTTTCTCGACAAACTCGTTGAGCATGGCAATGGTCAGCTTGTCGAAGTTCTCATACTTATCAATCAGAGCGATAAAACGGTCAGCGTCCTTTTCGTGCGTTTCATAGCTCTTGATAGCCTTTTCCAGAGCAGAGATTTCAGCGGTAAGCTCGGCTTGCTCCTTTGCGTATTGAACGTCCAGAGTGGCGTATCTGCTGTCGGACAGCTTTCCTAAAATGTTATCCTCATAGATTTTACAGAGCAGGACTTCCAGCCCGGAAGCCCTCTGTCTGGCGGCAGCAAGGCGTGTGCGCTGTTTCTTAACCTCTGTTGTCTGCTGGCTGGACTGCACTTCCTGTACCACTCGGACAAACTCGGCTCGGTCATACTTTGCATACTCGGCAATGGCTTTGAGCATTTCGGAAACAAGGGACAGTACCACATCTTCATTGATACGGTGCTGGGTCTTGCAGAGCGTTCCGCAAGGAACTTTGATGTACTGTGAGCAGGTGTATTGAGAAATGCGCTTGCCGTTGTTGGTGCGGTGGACATACATCTTGCCGCCGCAATCGGCGCAATATATCGCCTATGCCCTGCCGGTGGCGGTGGGAAGGTTGTCTGCTTTCCGCTTATCGCAGAGGAAATAACCGAATATCTACTCCCTGAGAGCTGCTTTTTGGCGGCTCTCAAATTTTTTGAAAAATTTTTCGTTTTGGGTGAGAGTTTTTTCGATTTTTTGTACCTATATAAGTGAAAGGGTTTTTATCACAATTCCAGACAAACCGGAAAGGGGGGCAAACGATATGTACGATACCTGCAAGACGGGTCGCACTCGTCAAGCAGCGGGTGCGGGAAAACACCCGCCGGAGGCAGCGGCGCGAGGCAATAAGCCTCTCCGCTTTCTGCCTGATGTTATTCACGGCACTTGCCGGGGCGGCGGACGCACTTATAGTGCGGGGACAGACCGCCGCATGGGGCGTGTTCGGCACGAGGCTGCTGCGGGAGGACGCAGGCGGCTATGTGCTGGTGGCCGTCGTCTCCTTTGCCGCGGCGGCGGCGATCACCGCGCTGTGCATTCGGCTCAGAAACAGGAAAAATCAGAAAAAAGGCGGGACAAACAAGCCCGCCCGATACGAACAGGAGGAGAAAAGCCAATGAAGAAACGAATACTCAGCATACTGCTCGTCTGCTGCATGGTGCTGACGCTGCTGCCGGCGACCGCGTTTGCGGCGGAGGTAGAGACCGGCGCACGTGCATCGAACCCGGGCGGTCTGTGCGAACACCACCCGGAGCATGACGAGGCCTGCGGCTATACCGAAGGGACAGCGGAAATTCCCTGTTCCCATGAACACACGGAGGAATGTCATAGTCTAATAACCCGGTGCGTCCATGCGCATACGGCGGAATGCTACACGGCGGAAAGCGTGTCGGAGAATGCCGACGGCTTATCGGAGGCAGAGAACGCAGCACCGACGGAATGCGTTCACGCGTGCACCGAGGAAAGCGGCTGTATCCTTCAAACATCAGACTGCAAGCACGCGCATGACAAGGATTGCGGCTATGCACCGGCTTCCATGGGGAAGCCCTGCACCTATTTATGTGAGATTTGCGATTCCAAGGACGGAAAAACGCCAATGCCTCTGCTCGGGGCAGCCCGTCCCGCTGCCACCCAATACACCTATACGCTGCATTACGATGCCAACGGCGGCAGCGGCGCGCCGCCAAGTCAGAGCGTGGACAGTTCGGAATTTCATGTATGGGTTCCCATATCAGAAATAATTCCAACCCGTGACGGATATACCTTCATGGGTTGGGCGAATTCTCGGACTGGTAAGCCGATATATGGTGGAAACGGCGGTTATACCAGTTGCCTGGTAGTACATGGGTATGATATGAGCACAACCATCTATGCCATATGGGAGGTGCACAATCATAGCTGGGGCGAATGGACCTCCAACGGCAACGGAACGCACACACGCACCTGCATCACGGACAGCAGCCATACCGAAACAGACAACTGCTCCGGCGGCAAGGCCACCAGCACGGAGAAGGCCATTTGCGAAACCTGTCATACGGCCTACGGAGAACTTTTGCAGCTCACCAAAACGGTCATCACCACCCCGCCCACGCTGCCCTCTGAGGGGTATGTCGGCAATCAGTACCTTGATGGAGATCTCAAAGGCGGCGAAGCAAAGGTCGAGGGGACGGACATCGTTGTTCCCGGCTCGTTCCGCTTCAAGCACAATTGGGGCGGCGTAGTAGACCCGGGCGAAAACCGCATGGAAATCCTCTTTACCCCCGACGATACGGAGACATACGCCACGGCGGAATGTATCGTCACCGTGACGGGGCTTAAGTACACGATCACAAGTGTCATAGAGAAAGTCATCAACAACATGCCGTTGGGTACGACGTTTGAGGATCTGTGGCTTCCTTTCGACGTCGATGTAAAAACCAACACCGGCGATATCTTCTATTCCATCCCCGTGACATGGGACGGCTCCTCCTATGACCCGAACAAATATGGCGAGCAAATCATTACCGGCCAGCTGGATGTTGAAGGGAGCTTCTACGAGGATGAGCTGGAGCCGACAAGCACGGTCAAGGCCATTGCCAGAATCACGCTCATTGGCGACGAGCCCATTGTGCCAACGCTGGATCCGCCCACCTACTCCAGGCAGATATACAGCGGCGATTTTTGCCAGCTCGCCTTTTCCGACGAGTATCTTTCCGGCGGAAAAGCCACGGCAGATGGCGAAACGGTTCCCGGCGTGTTCACTCTGAACGAGGAGCAGGAATTATACGGCTACTGGCGGAGAGATGGCGGGCTTGTTCAGGTGGGACCGCTGGCGCTCAAGGTCACCTTCACACCCGATGACCTGCAGAAGTACACCACGGCGGAATGTACCGTCAACGTGGACGTCATTCCCCGCAAATTCAGGCAAGCCAATACATCGTATATTGACAATAAAAAGATTGGAACAGCCTTTGAGGATCTCGGTCTGCCGAACGCGTTCTATTTCTTCGCGGAGGCCGATGAACCAAACCACGAGGGAAGCGGGCTGAACGGCAATGTGCCCGGCATCATCAAATGGGACGATTCAAACTACGACCCCAATTCTTATGAGGAGCAGACCATCTACGGCGAGGTCAACCGCGCCGAATTTGAGAAGTATTACATCGTACCCGAGGGCGCCGACCTCAGAGGAGTAATCAAGGTCACGCTGCAGGCAGACCCGGCCGAGACGGAGATAACGCAGCCGCCCGTATTCCGGTGGAGGAACGGCGATTTTGCGCAGCCCGACAATACCATGTTCGTCGACAGGAGCTTCCAGATGGGAGCCACAGGCGGGGAAACCGCCGATCTTGTGGACGGCATGGCAAAGGTCAAGGGAACGGATACCGTCGTCCCCGGCACGTTCTCCTTCAAGGAGGGTACGCCCAGATGGTTTGACGAGCTGGGCGAGAACGTTGTGACGGTGGTATTCACGCCGACTGACCAGCACGGCTACAGGACGGCGGAGACCACGATCAAGGTCAACGTCATCAAAAATACCTTCAAGCGTTGCGAGGAGCCAGATCCCATTACGGAGAAAAAACTCGGCACGACCTTTGCAGGGCTTAACCTGCCAGAAATTGTGGTCGTCGAGGCTATCGACGGGCTCAGGGTTGGCATGGAGGTTTCGTGGGAGGAATCGTCCTATGACGCGCAGTCCACGGCTTGGCAGACCATCCCCGGTACGCTGGTATTCGACGCTAACGACGAGCACAAGTATCAGCAGCCGGAGCCTGCGGTAACAGCCGCGATCCGGGTGAAGCTCCTAGGTCCGGAGGATGCGCCGGCGATTACTACCACGACGCTGCCCGGCGGCACGGTCGGCTCGCCGTACCACCATCAGCTTCAGGCAACCGGGGGAGGCTTCATTCTGTGGGAGCTTTTCAGTGGCGAGCTACCCGATGGCTTGACGCTGAAACAAACCACCGGCGAGATCAGCGGCACGCCCACTGCGGAACAGACCGCCCAATTTACCGTTCGAGCTCTCAACAGCGTGGGCAACGATAAGAAGGAACTGTCTATTACGATAACCAACGCCCCCGCCGCCGAGCACACCATCACCGTCACCACAGCGGGCGGCGGAACGGCTTCTGCAAGCTCCACCTCGGCGACAGCCGGAACAGAAATCACCCTGACTGCCACGCCAAACACCGGCTATCACTTCAAGGAGTGGCAGGTCGAATCTCTGGCAGGACTTGTAATCACCAACAACAAGTTCACCATGCCGGACAGCAATGTGGCGATCAAAGCTATCTTCGAGGAGGATTCACCTTTTGCACCCACCAAGCATACCGTCACCGTGAAAACGGACGGCAACGGAATAGCTTTCGCATCTCCCTTATTGGCCGTGACTGGTACGGAGATCACCCTGACCGCCATGCCCAAAGAGGGCTACCACTTCAAGGAGTGGCAAGTCATCAGTGGCGGCGTGGCCATCGAGAACAATAAGTTTCTCATGCCGGACACCAATGTGGAGGTCAATGCTGTCTTCGAGAAGGACGCGCCGCCTGCACCCACCGATCCCGGCAAGCCCAGCATCAGCGTCACCGGAGCCTACACCTACAATGGCTCCGAGCATACCGCAACCGTGAGCGGTTATAATCCCGCCACAATGGACATCGCAGGCAACACCGCCACAGACGCAGGCGATTACACCGTTCGCGTCACATCCAAGACCGGCAGATGGGCGGACGGCAGCACTGGGGCCGTGACCGCAGCGTGGAGCATCGGCAAAGCCACGCAGGAAGCGCCTAACGGCTTGATCGGTGTCGCGCCCACTACCGAGGGCGGCAGCGACGGCAAGATCACCGGCGTGGATGCAACGATGGAATACCGTGCGGAGAGCGAGACTATCTACACCACCTGCACCGGTATCGAGATTGAAAACCTGCCTGCCGGCAATTATTTCGTCCGCTATGCGGAGGATCACAACCACTTTGCCAGCCCCGATGCGGAGGTCACAGTGGGTGAGGGTACGCCGCTTGCGGATTGTACGATCACCTTCAACGCAAGCGGCGGCAGCGGCAGCATGGATTCCGTGACCGTCAATGCAGGGACAATTTACATCCTGCCCGCCTGCGGCTTCACTGCTCCCGCCGATCAGGAGTTCAAGGCTTGGGAGATCGGCGGCACGGAGTACAAGGTGGGAGATTCCTACACCGTGCTCGTGGATACCGAAATCAAGGCGCTGTGGGAAAACAGCGTTATTACCCCCACCACCTACACCGTCACCGTCAGTAATGACGGAAACGGCACGGCTTCCGCCTCTCATGCAAAGGCTGCGGCCGGCACGGAGATCACCCTGACCGCTACGCCTCAAATCGGCTACCACTTCAAGGGGTGGCAGGTCGAATCTCCAGCAGGACTTGTAATCACCAACAACAAGTTCACCATGCCGGACGGCAATGTTGATGTCAAGGCCATCTTCGAGAAGGACGCACCTCCTGCGCCCACCGAGTTCATCGTCACCTTTGACGGCAACGGTGGTACGCCCTCTGTCGGCAGCATGACCACCACCGATCGGAAGCTGACCTCTCTGCCCAGCGCCTCCCGAAGCGGCAGTTACAGCTTCTACGGCTGGTACACCGAAAAGAGCGGCGGAACAAAGATCACGACGGATACCGTATTCCATGCAAATGCCACCGTCTACGCCCACTGGACCTACACCGGCGGCGGTGGCGGTGACTACAATCCACCCGTCACGTACTACACGCTGCGTTTTGAAACAGGCGGCGGCAGTGATATTCCCAGCGTGCAGGGAACGTACAATACCTACATTGACCTGACAAAGTACGTCCCGACCTGGCGTGGACATGCCTTTATCGGCTGGTACAGCGAACGCAGCCTGACGAACAAGGTTTCCGGTGTTTGTCTGACGAAGGATATGACCGTGTATGCAGGCTGGCGCATGGACGAAAATCCGGGCACAGGCGTGAATCCCTTTACCGATATTTCTGAAAAGGACTGGTTCTACGGCGATGTGATGTTCGTCTACGAAAACGGATTGATGCTCGGTACGAGCAAGACCCTGTTCAGTCCGCATGGGACGGCGATGCGCGGCATGATGGCGACCATTCTCTGGCGCATGGAGGGCAGCCCCGTACCGAAGGGCAAAAACAGCTTTACCGATGTGGAGGCCGGAAAGTGGTACGCTGACGCGATCACATGGACGACGGAGAACGGCATTTTCGCGGGCTACGGCAAAGACAAGTTTTTCCCGGACGATCCCATCACCCGTGAACAGCTTGCAGCCATCTTCTACCGCTACGCAGACTACAAGGGCTACGATCTGACCGTCAAGGGAGATCTGGACAAGTTCAAGGACGCGGACAAGATCACGGATTACGCAAAGACGGCGATGCAATGGGCGGTCGGCAGCGGCCTTGTGAAGGGAAAATCCGGCAATCTGCTTGACCCGCAGGGCACGGCGACCCGCGCTGAGATCGCCGCCATGCTCCACCGCTTCATTGAGAAGTATGAGCTGGTGCAGGGCAAGGCTCCCGGCGGTCTGATGGGCTGGATCGACCCGAAGCGGCTGCAAATCCCAAAGACCGGCGACAGCAGCGTGTGAGGCTTGTGGGGGATCTCCCTCTGTACATCTCTTGCCGGATGCCTTGCGCTGACCACATGGCAGATCAGGCGGCGTGAGGAAGAAGCGCTGCAAATCATCGAAAAGTAAACAGGATCACCTTTAGGGGTGCGGGCAAATAGCCCCGCGCCCCTTTTCGGTTTCATTCGTCAGGAAAGGCGGTTGCTCTTTTGAACAACCGCCTTTCGCCATTTCTATCCGATTTGAGCAGAAAGGAAATCAGTCTATGACAAAAGAGTACGGGAGGTGTCGCTGTTGCGGCTTGCCGCCGCACTTCTTCGCCGTGGGCTGCCGCTCCCCGCCGCTCTCCGTTTGGATTCGACCGCAACACCGAACAAAAACATCCAAAGAGCCGGTCGCCTCTTATAAGGAGGTCAGGATCGGCAAGACCCTCTATCTCGTGACAAGCGTGTTTTCCGGCGAAAAGGACCTTGGCAGGACGCTGGAGCAGCTTGCAGTGCGCCGCGCCATGACAGAGCTGGACGCTCCCGCGACCGCGCAGCCCTGTCACGCATCGTAACTGTACTCTTACAGCACCAACCATACATACAAAAAGGTCTTTTTTATAATTAAACACACACTAATTCATCTGACATTTCTCTACGAGCGTATCATAAATTCTCTTTGTTTCTGATTCATCTGCGCCATTTACCACCAATATTTTTCCGCCTATATCCATAACTACATATGAGTGGCAGGATGCATGGGTGTAGCGGATATAAT
>OGEK01001730.1_pt1 | contig 12948 bp, 10 predicted proteins | sample 1570641 | NCBI WGS metagenome assembly OGEK01 (sample SAMEA2582136, study PRJEB24529) | metagenome | biome: Human gut stool | place: China | collected 2011
GTCAGTACGAATTCTCTGTTGCGGTCATAGGTGGACTTATCCAACAGCTTGCAGTAACCGAACCGGTCCATGACAAATACCACCTCTGATACCGCCACCGCAGTCTCATCATAAACAGCCTCTTTTCCATCCTCGATGAGTGTGCGTCGCGGTGTGGCAAACTCCTCCTTGATGGCCGCTAAGTCTTTCTTGATCACGACATCCATATTGGACCGGCTCTCCAGAATATGGCGGTACTCGGCGATCTTCGCCATCGTCTCCTTATACTCCTTCTCCAGGGCCAGAATCTCCAGACCGATCAGCTTATATAACCGCATCTCCAGGATGGCACTGGCCTGTTTCTCTGTAAAATGCAGTTTTTTTGCATCCTCTGCAAATCCGGATACCCGGAATTTGATGTTGGAGGTATCTCCCGTCATCAGGCAGGCCTTGGCATCCTTTAAGTTCCTGGAGCCGCGGAGAATGGCAATGATCAGGTCGATGACATCGCAGGCGCGGATGAGACCTTCGCGTATCTCCTTTTTCTCCAATTCCTTTTCCAGGAGTGCCTGATATTTGTGTGTGGTATTCTCATACTGGAACTCCAGATAGTTTTTCAGAATACCGCGCAGATTCAGCGTTTCCGGGCGTCCATGGGCAATTGCCAGCATGTTCACGCCGAAGGTATCCTCCAGCTTTGTCTTTTTATACAGAATGTTGCGGATTTTTTCGATGTCCGCATCCTTTTTCAGTTCCAGAACGATGCGGATTCCTTCCTTGCTGGACTGGTTGGAAATATCCACCACATCGGATAATGTCTTGTTCTCTACCAGGTCCGCAATGTCTACCAGAAATTTATTGATACCGGCACCAATCATGGTATACGGAATCTCACTGATCACCAGCTTGTCCCGGTCTGCTTTTCTGCGGCCCAGTTCTACCTCGATCTTACCGCGCAGCTTAATCTTGCCGACACCGGTCTCATAGATGGCAGGCAGGTCCTTCTTATTGGCAATAATGCCGCCGGTCGGAAAATCCGGTCCCGGCATCAGCGTCATCATCTCCTCCAGGGACATATCCGGTCTGTCGATATAGGCCTTCACCAGATCCACGACCTCGCCGAGATTGTGGGTTGGAATGCTGGTACTCATGCCGACAGCAATCCCCTCCGCGCCGTTGATCAGGAGATTCGGAACGCGGACCGGAAGCACCTCCGGCTCTTTTTCAGATTCATCGTAGTTGGAAACATAATTGACGGTTTTGTCCAGATCTTTTAGATAGACCTCCTCGGCAAATTTCTTCAGGCGCGCCTCCGTGTAACGCATAGCTGCCGCACCATCCCCCTCAATGGAACCGAAGTTTCCGTGGCCGTCCACCAGAGCCATGCCCTTTTTAAACTCCTGGGACATGACAACCAGCGTTTCATAAATGGAACTGTCACCATGCGGATGATATTTACCCATGGTATCGCCGACGATACGTGCGCATTTTCTGTGAGGCTTATCCGGTCCGTTGTTCAGCTCGATCATGGAGTAAAGCACTCGGCGCTGTACCGGCTTTAAACCATCCCGCACATCCGGCAGGGCCCGGGCAGCGATAACGCTCATGGCATAATCGATATAAGACTTCTCCATGGTGGATTTTAAGTCTATATCATGAACTTTATCAAAAATATTTGGTTCCATATTGTTCTCCTTGTTGTCTCATTCCATCAGAAACCGCATGCTAAGCAGCTTCCCTGCAGCATTCCTGTAATGTTCCGATCAGACAGATCAGATATCCAGGTTCTGTACATATTTGGCGTTAGCCTCGATAAATTCACGGCGCGGCTCAACCTGATCCCCCATCAGGGTAGCAAATGTCAGATCAACCTCCGAAGCAGTCTCACTGTCGATCTGGACACGGAGAAGAATTCGGCGCTCCGGATCCATGGTAGTCTCCCAAAGCTGTTCCGCGTCCATCTCACCCAGACCTTTATAACGCTGGATCTTATTGTTGTTGTCACGGCCAATCTCAGTCAGAATCGAATTCAGCTCATCATCGCTGTATGCATACCAGACACGCTTATTCTTCTCGATCTTATAAAGCGGCGGCTGTGCCAGATATACATGTCCTTCCCGGATCAAATCCGGCATAAAACGATACAGGAACGTCAGAAGCAGGGTACTGATATGTGCACCATCCACATCGGCATCGGTCATGATAATGATCTTGTTGTAACGAAGTTTTGAAATATCAAAATCTTCATGAATACCGGTACCAAATGCCGTGATCATCGCACGGATCTCCGCATTGCCGTAAATTCGATCCAGTCTTGCTTTTTCTACGTTTAAGATCTTGCCTCGAAGAGGCAGAATAGCCTGATTGGATTTATTTCTAGCCTCTTTCGCAGAACCACCCGCGGAATCTCCCTCTACGATGTAGATCTCGCAGTTTTCCGGATTCTTGTCGGAACAATCGGCTAATTTTCCTGGAAGCGCCATGCCGTCAAGCGCTGATTTACGTCTCGTCATCTCGCGCGCCTTGCGGGCTGCGTCGCGGGCTCTCTTGGCAAGAATTGATTTCTCACAGATGATCTTGGCAACCGTTGGATTCTGCTCCAGGAAATATGTCAGCTGCTCGCTCACGATCGCATCGACCGCCGCGCGGGCCTCGCTGTTGCCGAGTTTCTGCTTCGTCTGTCCCTCAAACTGCGGCTCCTCGATCTTAACGCTGATGATGGCTGTAAGGCCCTCGCGGATATCCTCACCGCTGAGTGCCGGCTCATTTTCCTTCAGAAGCTTATTTTTCTTCGCATAGTCATTAAAAGTCTTGGTCAGAGCACTCTTAAAGCCGGCCAGATGGGTACCGCCCTCCGGTGTGTTGATATTATTGACGAAGGTGTAGATATTTTCCGTGTAGGAATCGTTATGCTGCATCGCCACCTCGACAAATACCTTGTCCTTGATGCCCTCGCAGTAGATAACCGGTTCATAGAGCTTCTCATTGCTCCGGTTCAAGTAGGTGACAAATTCCTTGATACCGCCCTCATAGTGAAAGGTCTTCTCATGCTTCACTTCTCTGTCATCCCGCAGGGTGATCTTTAAGTTTTTCGTCAGGAATGCCGTCTCACGCAGGCGTACTTTTAACGTATCATAGTCGTAGACCGTTTCCTCGAAAATCTCCTTATCCGGCAGGAATACGACCCGTGTGCCGTGCTTATCCGGAGCACACTTACCGACTACTTTCAGCGGATACATCGTTTTGCCGCGCTCATAGCGCTGTTTATATACCTTTCCATCGCGGCAGATCTCAACCTCCAGCCACTCGGAAAGAGCATTTACAACCGATGCGCCTACGCCGTGCAGACCGCCGGATACCTTGTACCCTCCGCCGCCGAACTTGCCGCCCGCATGCAGGATCGTAAATACGACCTCAACCGCCGGAAGTCCGGCTTTTTTCTGAGTATCAACCGGGATACCACGACCGTCATCCTGTACCGTGATGGAATTGTCCGCATTGATCTGCACCTCGATGTGACTGCAGAATCCGGCTAACGCCTCATCCACGGAGTTGTCAACTATCTCATACACCAGGTGATGGAGGCCTCTTACAGATGTGCTGCCTATATACATACCAGGACGCTTTCTGACCGCCTCCAATCCCTCCAATATCTGTATTTGATCTGCACTGTATTCTGAACCCATAGTTCCTCCTTCACTTGCTGTTTTATGTCTGACTAGTTGTCTTGTTTGGACGTTCACAGGTGACCGTCCCGCTCACGACCCGAAAGGTCTTATCTATCTGGAAGCTGTGGCTGATAAAATCATCCAAGCCCGTACAGGTAATGATCGTCTGTATGTGGCGGATGCTGGCGAGCAGATGATCCTGCCGTTTTCCATCTAACTCCGACAAAACATCGTCGAGAAGCAGAATCGGATACTCCTTTTTGATCTTTTTAACCAGCTCAATCTCCGCCAGTTTGAGCGATAATGCCGCCGTCCTCTGCTGTCCCTGGGAACCGTATTTACGAATATCGATGTCGTTGACCCGCACACAGAAATCGTCTCTGTGCGGTCCCGTATAGGACTTCCAGCTGATCCGCCTCCGTGTTCGGCTCATACTGAATAACAAGCTCTTCCTTTCCGCCCGACAATTTCTGATGGATCGGACGGATCAATTCGTTTAATTCACCGATAAATTCCCGCCGGTACTGGCTCACCTCCCGCCCGTAGGAAGCAAGCTGCATATCCCATATATCCAGCATCTCCTCGTACTCGGGATGGAAAAACAGCTCCTTTAAGAGCTTATTTCTCTGTATCACCACCCGGTTGTACTGCACCAGCGAATGGACGTAGAGCCGGTTTAACTGGCATAATTCCAGATCAATAAAACGGCGCCGATCCGCCGGTCCGTTCTTAATGAGATTCAGATCTTCCGGCGAAAAAAACACCACGTTAACAATGCCGAAAAGCTCGCTCGCCCGCCGGATCGGGATCCCGTTGACCGCCACGCCCTTCGTCTTATTTTTCTTTAGATGCATGTCAATCCGGTACGGCACATCGTCCTTGCGAAGCTGCATCTTGATGTGGGACTCGTCCTCTCCGAATTCGATGATCTCCCTGTCCTTGCTGCCGCGGTGGGACTTGGTCGTCGCACACACGTAGACCGCTTCAAGAATATTGGTTTTACCCTGCGCGTTGTCCCCGTAGAGAACATTCGTCCCCGGATCAAAATCCATATGTAATTCCCCGTAATTGCGGTAATTTTTGAGTTCGATCGATTCGATAAACATGAAACCATCCTTTATTTGGTGATTGTTACGGTCTCTCCGTCATACTCGACTTTGTCCCCGTCGTAAAGCTTCTTGCCGCGCTGCATCTCCACCGCGCCATTGACCTTCACAAGCCCGTCCTGAATCGCAAATTTAGCATCCACGCCAGACTCTACCAGACCAGCTGCCTTGAGCGCCTGACCCAGTTTTATAAATTCATCTCTCAGTTTTATCTCCATCTTATTTCAGATCCTTTCTGTCACTGTCTGCCTGCACCTGCCATGTCTAAAAATGGCAGGTTAGATCGCTGCCGCATTGAAATTGACCGGCAGGATCAGATAGATGTAAGTCTCCTCCTCGTCCCGGATAAAGCACGGGGATTTCGGATTCATCATGTACAGAGTCACTTCCTCATCATCGATGATTCGCAGCGCATCACCCAAAAACTTCGGGTTGAAGCCGATCATCAGGTCTTTTCCAAACTTGGTAATCGCCAGACGGGCATCCATCGTACCGAAGGCGGAATGCATCTTTAACTCCATTTCTTCATCGGTAAAATTTAAGATCAAAGGTTTCTTATCATTTTCACGGACGAGAATGCTCGCACGGTCGATCGCATCCATGAAATCACGGCGGTTCAAGGTAACTTTCGTCTCATAATCGGAGGAAAGCATCTGATTGATCCGGAAATACTCGCCCTCAATCAGACGGGATACCACAATCGTATCGTCAAATTCAAATAAAATATGGTTGCTGCTGAAGAATATCAGCACTTCTTTCTCGTTGTCGCCGCCCAGAATCTTGCTGACCTCACTGAGAGTCTTGCCAGGAACGATGACTTTTATATCACTGTACTGTTCTTTTAATGCAACTTTGCGGATCGACATGCGGTGTCCGTCGAGGGAAACGAGCTTAAGTTCATTGCCGGTGACCTCCATCAGCTCACCGGTCATCATCTTGTTGCTGTCGTTCGGCGAGATCGAGAAGATCGTCTGGCGGATGATCTCTTTTAAGGTAAACTGGGAAAGTGTGATGAATTTATCCCGCTCAATGTGGGGAATATAGGAAAATTCATCGCCGTCCTTGCCCTGAATCTGGAAAATAGCCTTGTCACAGGTGATCGTCGTGTTGTATTTTTCATCCGATTCGATCGTGATCGTAGAATTTTCGCCGGAGAGCTTGCGGATAATATCGGAAAAAAGCTTGGCATCAAGAGCGATTTTTCCACGTTCCAGGATCGTTCCTTCGACCTTCGTCTCAATTCCCAGCTCCATATCGTTGCCGGTCAGTTTGATCTCATCCGAAACAGCATCGATCAGGATGCATTCGAGAATCGGCATGGTGGTTTTGGAAGGAACGGCCTTCAGAACAATGTTGATGCCGTTCATTAAATGATCTTTTTCAAATGAAAGCTTCATGTTTGTTGATAACTCCTTTGCTAAAAATAACGTGGAACGGAAAGAAAAGATATATATAAATTCCGTCGCAATCGTAGTAGGGGCTGTGAATATGTGGAATTCTCCGGACAGCCCCGAAAATACAGGGGTTCAGACTCCTTTTGAATGGTTAAAAAGGCTGTGTAAAACTGTCCGGAACCGGCTGGATAACTTTTGAATTATCCACAGCCCTGAAATGGAGCAAAATGTGGGAAAAGTTATCCACAGGTTTTCAACCACTTTTCCACGCGAAATTGTGGAAGAAACCTACTGTGGGCTGATCTTTTTCATTAAGATTTCCACTGTATTGCGAAGAGATTCGTTTTTCTCCATATCGGCAGCGATCTTGTCGTGACCGTGGATGATCGTCGTGTGATCCCGACCGCCTAAATATTTGCCGATATTCTGCAGGGAAGTTCCGAGCATCGAACGGCAGATATACATCACGATCTGGCGCGGGAATACGATCTCCTTGTTGCGCTTCTGGGAGGAGATGTCAAGCGGAGTGATACCGAAATGATCGGCAACGACCTGGATGATCAGCTCCGGGGTCACTTCTTTCTCCGCGTTCGGGGAAATGAGATCCTTGAGCGCTTCCTCCGCCAGCTCCGTCGTGATCTCCTTGTTATTTAACTTGGAAAGGGCGACGATCTTGGTGAGGGCGCCCTCGAGCTCGCGGATGTTGGACTTGACGTTGGTGGCGATGTACTTGATCACTTCATTATCTATATTGTAGCCCTCGAGTTCCTCTTTTTTGCGGAGGATCGCCATACGGGTTTCATAATCCGGCGACTGGATATCGACGGTCAAGCCCCATTCGAAACGGGAACGAAGCCGTTCTTCCAGCGTCTCGATCTCTTTCGGCGGTTTATCTGAGGAGATAATGATCTGTTTTTTCGCTTCATAGAGTGCGTTGAAGGTATGGAAAAATTCTTCCTGTGTCGATTCCTTACCGATAATAAACTGGATATCATCGATGAGGAGGACGTCGTTGTTTCTGTATTTTTCACGGAACTCCGTGGTGGAAATATTGTTTTTGTTCCGGATCGCATCGATCAGTTCGTTCGTAAACTTCTCACTTGTAACGTAGAGAACCTTCGCTTTTGGATTGTTTTTTAAGATAAAATGTCCGATCGAGTGCATAAGATGCGTTTTTCCCAGACCTACACCCCCGTAAATGAAGAGAGGGTTGTAGATCTCACCCGGAGATTCTGCCACGGCGAGGGAAGCGGCGTGCGCTAAGTTATTGTTCGCGCCGACGACGAAGGTGTCGAATGTGTAGCGCGGATTTAAGTTCGCATCCTGGATGAGCTGGCGGCTGACCTCGGACGGGCGGTTGATCAGATGGCTTTTGTCCGTCTCTTTTTGCGGCTCATCGACCTGTTCGATGGTGACAAAATCGACCTCACACTCGATTCCGGTTAGTTCTTCGATGGTAATCTGGATCAAAAGTCCGTATTTTTTTTTGATATAGCCGAGAAACTGCACATCCGGAACCAGGATCTGAAGGGTGCCGTCTTTCATGGAATAAGGCTGCGTCGGAAGCAGCCATGTTTTGAAAGAAACGTCCGTCAGTTCGTGTTCTTCTTTAATATGGAGGAGAATTTCATCCCATTTTTCCTTAATTTTCTCTATCATACTGTGTCTCCTAAACGTAAAAAGCAGCCAAAACTGCAAAATAACCCAATCTAAGTTCTATTCTACATGATTTGTCCACATTTTTCAATAAAAACCCGCAATGTGAATAAGTGAAATTCAGTTATCCACGTGGAAAAAACGCCGAAAAATAAGGCTTTTTGGTGAATGGGTGTGAACAATCAGAAGCTTATCCAGATCGTATTCCACGGCTTTTCCACAAGTTATCCCCAAAATGTGGATAAGTGGAGGATAAACTGTGAATAGGTGGCGGGAATGCTGATAAAATAAGGATTTTTTTATCCACAAAATGGAAACGTCCCGGTGTGTATACTGTATACAATAAGGTGCCTCGACAGCAATCGACGATCGATCTGTGGGGACGCAGGATCGAAATGGTGGAAAAACCACAGAAATTCCTTGTTCTATGGGGATTAAAAAGATCAAAATAGTGGTTGACGAATGCGGAATTCTTCTATATAATGGAGAAGATGTTTAATTACAATAGTCTAACTATGTTGAGATGAATGCGGATTTCGGCGCGAACCGGAGGAAGCATGGATTTCTCTTACTATATTATGGATGAGGAGGTGTATGCAGACATGAAGATGACATTTCAGCCGAAGAAAAGACAGAGAGCAAAAGTTCATGGATTCCGTGCGAGAATGAGCAGCGCAGGTGGAAGAAAAGTTCTGGCTGCCAGAAGAGCAAAAGGTAGAGCAAAATTATCTGCTTAATGAACGAGGCCGCAATCGAGTTATAGATTGTGGCCTTTCTTAATATTCATAGAAAAAGTTCTATGAATATTAAGAAAAGCTCTGCGATGTACACTCGGTGCAGGGGAATTGGTGATTTTAATGAAGCGTTTTAATTCAATTAAGAAGAACAGCGAATTTCAAAAGGTTTACAAGACAGGGAAATCCTATGCCAATAAGCTTCTGGTTATGTACGTGAAGCGGGTGGATGACGGGAAGGAGCCTAGGATCGGTATCTCCGTCAGCAAAAAGGTTGGAAACAGCGTGGTCCGCCATCACGTGACAAGGTTGGTACGGGAGAGCTATCGGTTAAATAAGGACAGAGTCAGACTCGGATTAGACATCGTAGTCGTTGCCAGACCGGCAGCGAAAGAAGCAGACTTCAAAAAAATTGAGAGTGCATACCTGCACTTATGCGGACTGCATAACATTCTGGAGAATCGAAGTGAGAATATTGATTAAGAAGATCTTGATAAAGATGATTCGGGGATATCAGCTCTATATTTCCCCTATGACAGGACCTCACTGCAAGTACACGCCGACGTGCTCGGAGTACGCCATCCAGGCACTTAAAAAGTACGGCGCTGTAAAAGGTATGATTTTGGCATGTAAGCGGATTCTTCGCTGTAATCCATTTGCAGAAGGCGGTTATGATCCAGTTCCGTAAAGGATGAGGAGGTAGTTCATTGGACGTTAGCGTTTTAGTTGCGACAAAGGCAGGTTCGATCATGGGACCGATCGCCAGCGTGTTTGGTTATATCATGGACTTTTTATTCCGGATTACCAGCAGCATGGGGATCATGAATATCGGTCTGTGTATCATCCTGTTTACCATTATCACAAAGTTACTGTTATTTCCTCTGACGATCAAACAGCAGGAATCGTCAAAACTTATGTCGCTTATGAACCCTGAAATCAAGGCGGTTCAGAATAGGTATAAGGGAAAAACCGATCAGGCATCGATGGCTAAACAACAGGTCGAGATGCAGGCAGTCTATGAGAAATATGGCTCGAATCCGATGGCAGGATGTCTGCCGATGGCGATTCAGCTTCCGATTATCTTCGCTTTGTACCGGGTTATCTACAACATTCCGGCATACGTACCGTCAGTACGTGTCTTTTTTGACAACGTAGCGAACCCGCTGATGGAGCAGCCGGATTACGTCAACAAGATTTCCGAGCTGGCAAGCGGTGTCGGCATGGCGGTGGACAAGGTAGACTACACCGTGGCAAACAAAGTCGTAGATATGTTATATAAGTTGACACCGGCTGGATGGGATACGCTGGAAAGTTTATTCCCGCAGATCTCTTCGACGATCGCAGAAAATGCGGGCAAGATTGAGCAGATGAACTATTTCTTCGGCATCAATCTGGCAACTCCGCCGTTTACCGGTTTTAACCACATCACGATCGCATGGATCATCCCGATCCTTGCGGGTCTGACCCAGTGGCTCTCCACCAAGCTGATTTCCAATTTACAGCAGGTGGATCAGGACGCGCCGGGCGCGAGCATGATGAACAGCATGATGATCACGATGCCGCTGATGTCCGTATTCTTCTGTTTCTCCCTGCCGTCCGCGATCGGTATCTACTGGGTCGTTCAGGGTGCATTCCAGCTCGTTCAGCAGCTGATCGTAAATGCACATATGAACAAGATCGATGTCGATGATCTGATCCGCCGCAATGTGGAGAAGATGAACAAGAAGAGAGCGAGAAAAGGTCTGCCGCCGGCCAATGTCAGCGAGAAGGCAAGCGTGAATTTAAAGGCGCTTCAGGCACGCGAGGATGCGGAAAGCAAGGCGAAAGAGGACAAGATCTCCCGCAATAAAAAGCAGATGGAGGCGTCTGAAGCATTTTACAATTCCGATCCGAAGCCGGGCAGTCTGGCTTCCAAGGCCAAGATGGTGCAGAAGTACAACGATAAGCACGCGAAAAAATAGAAGGAGGGCGCAGGATGGATATGATTACGGTTACCGCTAAGACAGTCGATGAGGCAGTAACAAAGGCACTGATTGAACTGGAAACCACCAGTGATAAATTAGAGTACGAAGTGGTCGAAAAAGGAAGCGCCGGATTTCTGGGGATCGGCGCGAAACCGGCGATCATCCGTGCTAAGAAAAAAGAGACGCTCGAGGATCGTGCGATCGACTTTTTAAGCCAGGTATTTGATGCGATGAACTTAGATGTGAAGATCGCAGCGGCTTTCAATGAGGAAGAGTGCGAGATGAACATTGACCTCTCCGGCGAGGACATGGGTATTTTGATCGGTAAGAGAGGTCAGACCCTGGATTCTCTCCAGTATCTGGTCAGCCTGGTTGTCAACAAGAAGAGCGAGAATTACGTCCGCGTGAAGCTCGATACCGAGAATTACCGCGAGAGACGGAAAGAGACGCTTGAGACACTGGCAAAGAACATTGCTTACAAGGTAAAGAGAACGAAACGCTCCGTATCTTTGGAGCCGATGAACCCGTATGAGAGACGGATCATTCATGCAGCGCTGCAGAATGACAAGTATGTCACCACCCGCAGCGAGGGCGAGGATCCGTTCCGGCATGTGATTATTTCGCTGAAGCGTGAGGGCAGACGCGAGAGAAGTGACGGGTATGGGAGATATGAGAAGTAAATAAGTGTGACGAAGAAGGTCTGGAGGTATCTAGACCTTCTTTTTTGTGGGGGATCGAGCGCGAGAGGTTTATCGTGAAAACATGAAAAAAGAAATAAATATTAGACTAGATTTGTAAATAAAGATGGGAAAATGCTTCCATATGGTATAGAATAAGAAGATAAAAAGCAAGGAAGGATTTATATATATATGGTATATACAGATACAATCGCCGCGATCGCGACGGCGCTTTCGAGTTCGGGGATTGGGATTATCCGGATTAGCGGTTCGGACGCTGTGGCGGTGGCGGAGCGGATGTTTGAACCGGCGGTGGCGGGGAAGAGGCTTTCAGAGCAGAAAACGTATACGATTCATTATGGATATATTCGGGATGGAGAGGAACGGATCGATGAAGTGCTGCTTCTTTTGATGCGCGGTCCGCACAGTTATACGGCGGAGGACACGGTAGAGATTGACTGTCACGGAGGCGTTCTGGTGATGAAGCGGATTCTGGAGCTGGCGGTAAAATGTGGGGCGCGGCTGGCGGAACCAGGCGAATTTACGAAGCGGGCGTTTTTAAATGGCAGAATTGATCTTTCGCAGGCGGAAGCCGTGATCGATGTGATCCAGTCGAAAAATGAGTATGCGCTGCAGTCTTCGGTCAGCCAGTTGAGCGGTTCAATGTCGCGGAAAGTGCGGGAACTCCGCGAAAAACTAATCTATGAGATCGCCTTTATTGAGTCCGCACTTGATGATCCGGAGCATATTTCCCTGGACGGATACCCGGAGCGCCTTCGGGAGACGCTGCAGCCGATTGAGATGGAACTGGAGGCGTCGATCGGGACGTTTGACAACGGGCGTATCATGACGGAGGGGATCAAAACCGTGATCTTAGGTAAGCCGAATGCAGGAAAATCGTCCCTGATGAATGTACTGCTGGGAGAGGAGCGCGCGATTGTGACAGAGATCGCCGGTACGACACGCGATACGCTGGAGGAAAATATCCGTCTGCGCGGGCTTAGCTTAAATTTGATCGATACGGCGGGCATCCGGGAAACGGAGGATATCGTTGAAAAGATTGGCGTGGAACGGGCGAGAAAGATTGCGGATGAGGCAGATTTGATCTTGTATGTGGTCGATGGATCAAGGGAGCTGGATGAAAATGACCGTCAGATCCTCGATTTGATCCGGGGACGGAAGGTGATCGTCCTCTTAAATAAGACAGATCTGGAACCGGTTCTCACAGAAGAAGCGCTTCGCGAAGCGTGCGGGCAGGAAGTGATCCCGGTATCGGCGAAGGAACAGCAGGGAATTGATCGATTGGAGGAAAAAATTCAGACGATGTTTTTGCAGGGAAACCTGAATTTCAACGATCAGGTCATGCTGACAAACGTCCGTCACAAGACGGCGATGGAGCAGGCGCTGAAAAGCCTGCTCCTGGTCGAGACAAGCATCGACAATGCGATGCCGGAGGATTTTTTCTCGATTGATCTGATGGATGCCTATGAACATCTTGGAACGATCCTTGGGGAATCACTGGAAGAGGATCTGGTGAATGAGATTTTCAGCCATTTTTGTATGGGGAAATAGATCAATTTTTTTGCAAGGTTTCTTTCCTTGTGGTATGATAGGGTGGATCTGAAAACAAGAAAGAATATAAGGCGTTTGATCGAATTGAAATGTGCAGCTGCAGTAAAATCGGCTGCGAAACATACGGCGCATGAGCCGCAGCGTTTATCTCAGTCGAGAAGACTCCCACCTCTTCAGGTGGTGAGTAATAGCAAATTT
>OGEK01001748.1_pt1 | contig 12783 bp, 7 predicted proteins | sample 1570641 | NCBI WGS metagenome assembly OGEK01 (sample SAMEA2582136, study PRJEB24529) | metagenome | biome: Human gut stool | place: China | collected 2011
TAACATATGGAATAAGCTGCTTTCCTAACTCCTGATAATGATACCAGCCATTCTCCTCGTCTGCCTCATTCTTTCGCCAGGAACCGGCATGCACCTCGTAAATATTTACCGGAAGATCATAATTCTTACTTCTCTTCTTCATCCACGCTTCATCTGAAAAATGATAGTCTTCCAAATCTACGATAACTGATGCTGTATCTGGTCGTACCTGTGAACCAAAACTGTACGGGTCAAAACGATCCATAACAATTCCATCCGGCTGATAAATACGGTACTTGTACATCATTCCCGGCTTCGCATCCTTTTGTACACATTCAAACACACCGCTCTGTGCATCCTGAATCATCTCATCTTCTGTACCATCCCAGCCATTAAACTCTCCGATCACCTCAATCTTTTCCGCATTCGGTGCATAAACTCGAAATAACACACCGTTCTTTGTCAAGTGTGCTCCAAAATATTCATACGCATCAAGACTATTTAGGTTATCTGTATTAGGTACAACCTCAGTAACAAGAATTGGTGCTTGAACCTCTTGAGAGGTCTTCTCTATATTTTGAGCTAAAACCTGTTGACCAACTCCTACAATAGCAACCAGCCCCAGCATGCTCATAGTTATAGATTTCCTGTCTAATTTCTTCATACTTACCTCCATCATTTTGACTGCATTTTTCTTTATGATAAAGGTAACATACACCATTCCCTGCTTCTATCTTTAATTTGTTAATACTTTTTTAAATCCATGTAAATTTAATTTTCTAGAAAAAAAGTATCCGGCAGATAACTTCCTGCCGGATACTCCTATCATTTTTCTTTATTTAAAATATTCTACACCAGACTCAAAAATTTTGATATCCTGTTCACCGTAAATATTCATGGCAACGCCATCACCACGTCTTTCAGAATGTGCCATCTTACCTAAGCATCTTCCGTCCGGACTTGTGATACCTTCAACAGCCATATATGAGCCATTGACATTCCATTCTTCATCCATAGAAATGTTGCCTTCTGGGTCACAGTACTGTGTAGCCACCTGACCGTTTGCAAAGAGCTTATCAAGCCATTCCTTAGGTGCTACGAAACGTCCTTCACCGTGTGAAGCTGGGTTGCAGTATACCTTTCCAAGTTCTGCACCTGCAAGCCATGGGCTCTTATTAGTAACAACCTTTGTATATACCATCTTAGATATATGACGGTTGATTGTATTAAATGTTAATGTAGGAGAATTAACATCCTGTCCTGTTATCTTACCGTTAGGTACTAAGCCAAGCTTGATAAGAGCCTGGAAACCATTACAGATACCAAGTGCAAGACCATCTCTTTCATTGAGGAGCTTCTCAACTGCCTCCTTCATCTTAGCATTACGGAATGCTGTTGCGAAGAACTTGGCAGAACCATCTGGTTCATCACCTGCTGAAAATCCGCCCGGGAACATAATAATCTGTGACTGGTTAATAGCCTTTTCAAACTCATCAACAGACTCTCTTATGCTTTCTGCATCAAGGTTCTTGAATACCTTGATAATAGTATCAGCGCCGGCTCTCTCAAATGCCTTTGCACTGTCATACTCACAGTTAGTACCCGGAAATACTGGTATAAATACAGTTGGCTTTGCAACCTTATTCCTGCATACATATACATTGCCTGCTGAATATACAGGTGTTTCAATCTTGTCTGTTTCCTTAGTTACCTTTGTTGGGAATACATCTTCAAGAGTATCCTTCCATACACTTAAGGCTTCCTCAATATTGATTGAAACATCTTCATATGTAAACTTAGCTTCTTCGGTTACTGTACCAACCTTAGTATAAGCTGCCTTAATCTCTGCAAGCTTAGAGCTGTCTACTTCTGCTACTATGCAGCCATATGCTGGTGCAAATAATTCTTCCTTTGATACTGAAGACTCAACAGCCACACCAAGCTTATTACCAAATGCCATCTTGCTTATTGCTGGAACTAAACCATTAGCATCAAGCACATATGCAGATACGATTGCCTTGCTCCTGATAGCTTCGTGGATAGCTGAGTATAATTCCTTAATCTGTGAGAATACAGGAAGGTCATACTTATCTTTTTCAATATCAAATCTTACAAGGACATTGCCAGCCTTCTTTAATTCAGGTGTGATAATATCCTGTTCCTTAGCTACATCTATTGCAAATGAGCATAATGTAGGTGGTACATCTATATGTTCAAATGTTCCTGACATAGAGTCCTTACCACCGATAGATGGAAGTCCGAAGCCAAGCTGTGCCTCGTAAGCACCAAGAAGTGCTGCAAAAGGCTGGCTCCATCTTGATGGGTCCTCTGTCATTCTTCTAAAGTATTCCTGATATGTAAATCTAATCCTGCTGTAGTCACCACCAGCAGCAACAATCTTTGCAACTGAGTCTGTAACTGCATACATAGCTCCGTGGTATGGACTCCACTTAGAAAGATATGGGTCAAAACCATAAGCCATCATAGTTACTGTATCGCACTTGCCCTTAAGCACTGGAAGCTTTGCAACCATAGCCTGAGTTTCTGTGAGCTGGTACTTACCGCCATAAGGCATAAGCACTGAACCTGCACCGATAGAACCATCAAATCTTTCAACAAGTCCCTTCTGTGAGCACTCATTAAGGTCTGCAAGTGTCTTAAGCCACTTACCCTTAACATCTTCAACTTCCTTTGCCTTAAGATAATTCTCATTCTCATCTGGAATATCCACAAGTACAGATGTCTCCTGATGTGCGCCGTTAGTATCAAGAAATGCTCTTGAAATATTAACGATATCCTTACCTCTCCAGTTAAGTACAAGTCTAGGCTCCTCTGTAACAACAGCAACCTCAACAGCTTCAAGGTTCTCCTCTGCTGCATATGCAAGGAATTCCTTAACATCTGCTGGGGCAACTACAACTGCCATTCTTTCCTGTGACTCTGATATAGCAAGCTCTGTTCCGTCAAGACCTTCATACTTCTTAGGAACCTTGTCAAGGTCAACTGTAAGACCTGCTGCAAGCTCACCGATGGCTACTGAAACACCACCTGCACCAAAGTCGTTACATTTCTTAATAAGCTTAGTTACCTCTGGTCTTCTGAAAAGTCGCTGCATCTTACGCTCTGTAGGTGCATTACCTTTCTGAACTTCAGCTCCACAAGTCTCTATCGACTCTTCTGTGTGAACCTTAGATGAACCTGTAGCACCGCCACATCCATCACGTCCTGTTCTACCGCCAAGAAGAATAATAATATCTCCCGGGTCAGAATTCTCTCTCTTAACAGCACTTCTTGGTGCTGCCGCTATAACTGCACCTATCTCCATACGCTTTGCAACGTAATCTGGGTGATATATTTCCTTAACATAGCCTGTAGCAAGACCTATCTGGTTACCATATGAGCTGTAACCGTGTGCTGCCTCTGTAACTATCTTTCTCTGAGGAAGCTTTCCGTGAAGTGTATCTGCTACTGGAACTGTAGGGTCTGCTGCACCTGTGATACGCATAGCCTGATATACATATGTACGTCCTGAAAGTGGGTCTCTTATAGCTCCACCAAGACATGTAGCAGCGCCACCGAAAGGCTCTATCTCTGTTGGGTGGTTGTGTGTTTCATTCTTGAAGTTAACAAGCCACTCCTCTGTCTTTCCATCAATCTCAACTGGGACAACTATCGAGCAGGCATTAATCTCATCCGACTCCTCCTGGTCAGCAAGCTTTCCCTCTGCCTTTAACTTCTTCATACCCATAAGGGCTAAGTCCATAAGGCATACGAACTTATCTTTTCTGTCTTTATATATAACAGCCCTGTCAGAAAGATACTTATTGTAAGTTTCCTCCATAGGAGCTCTGTAATAACCATCCTTAAAAGTAACATCTTTTAATTCTGTTGCAAATGTTGTGTGACGGCAGTGGTCAGACCAGTATGTATCAAGTACTCTGATTTCTGTCATCGATGGATTTCTCTTTTCTTCATTCTTAAAGTAATCCTGAATGAACTTAAAATCCTTAAATGTCATGGCAAGTCCAAGTGAGTCGTATAAAGCCTTAAGCTTATCCTCCTCCATATCCTTGAACCCGTCAAATATAATAACATCCGCTGGCGTATCGAACTTAGTAACAAGAGTCTCTGGGATATTCTCATCAGCCACTCTTGAGTCAACCGGATTAATACAATGGTTCTTAATCTTATCCTTATCATCATCAGTAAGCTTACCTGAGATAATATAAGTAGTTGCTGTCTTAATTACTGGAGTTTCATTCTCGTTGAGAAACTTAACACACTGTTCTGCTGAATCAGCTCTCTGGTCAAACTGTCCGGGAAGATATTCAACAGAGAATACATAGTCATCCTCAGATGCTGTAAATTCATTTTCATAAACATCATCTACAGGTGGTTCTGAGAAAACTGTAGTAAGTGCCTTCTTGTATGTATCATCTGAAAGATTTTCGATGTCATATCTTATAAGCACCCTTACATCTGTGATATCCTTTATTCCAAGATATCCTGTGATTTCATCGTGAAGTTCCTTGGCATTAACTGCGAAAGGCTTCTTCTTTTCAACAAAAACTCTTCTTACGCCACTCATCTTAATTAATTCCTTTCTTAATCAACTGTAACCGTACAGATACATTTATTCTTTCTTAATGCAATTACTGCTACCGCTAAGTGATGTCAGAATAGTCTGAAATATCACATAACAGAATACCATAATCGCAATTATTGAAAGAATGTTTATTATTGTACCACATTAGCGGTAAATAAACAAGATTGATTTACTCGTGCATACGTCTGATAATCTTGTATACAACCTCATTACTCATAACCATAGGCGCAGTATGTGCAAAGAACACTATTCCGTCTGTCGGAGATATTATCTCGCTCTTTACAAAACCTTCACACGGGTCTATGACCTGTCCGATAACCTCGTTGTGGACTACCGGATCACCCGGCTCCTTTAACCTTTTATAGAAGCCTGCATCATAAGTCTTGACTGCTGATAAGTCGTATTCATTGATAACGCTGGCTATATAACCACTGTGATTATTGTACTTTACGATACCCATTCTTGTAAGAAATCTTAACACTGAAGACACAGCCTGTCTTGCCGACTTGTCATCGACCATATCTGTGCTGTTAGTGTATATTGAAAATGCATTCGTTCCATTCATCTGCCAGTTATAGTTAAGTGTAGCTGTGTCCATAGGCTTTGGCTTTCTTATAACTACATACTGTAATCCGAAAAGATTAGCAAGACTGGCACTCTGATAGCCCGTTTCCATCATACGCACATGAGGAATAAAGTCACCCGGCATATAAAAGCTTGCAAACTGTATACCATAATTGTAACCCCTGCAGCTTTCAAATATAGCTGCCGCTATCTGCTTGGTTGTATCTCCTGCCATATCTCCCGGAAACATTCTGTTAATATCAAGATTATCTATCGGCCAGAACCTCTTTTCCACATTCATTGAAAACCTGTTAGCTGACGGTATTACAAGAATTTCGTGATTGTGTGATATAGCGCCGTGTGCCTCAAGTTCTTTAAGCACCTTTATAAGCTGTGAGCATATATATAGCTGCTGCATTTCATTGCCACGCATAGCACCGACTATACACGCCGACTTCTCACCATTTCCAAATCTGTAGCCTTCTATCTCGAAGTTTTCCCTGTATATGCCTTTTAAACTGTATAATACTTCTTTTCTCATCACTTTTTGCCTCCATGCACTCTGGCAAGGAGTGCTCCCTTGTATACAACTGGATTTTCCCTGAGTGTGAATACAATTCCATCCATAGGCGACTCTATATGCTGTAGAATTCTTCCTTCTATCGGCTCTATTATATCTCCTATATTATCTCCCATATGTATAATACCACAGGAATTAATAGCCGGAACAAATATACCGCTTTCCTTTGCAGTGAGGAAGTTGACCTCGCCCTCTGTAGATATAATCGGCTCTCTTACCTTTACCGGTTCATCCTCCCATATTCCAAGCTGTATCATAAGATTAAATATTCCATCAAGAAGCTGAAGACTGTATTCTTTATTAATTCTGTTTCCAACGCCCATCTCTGCGACAAGTGTTGGCACTCCCAGGTGATTAAGACTATATGCAAGTGTCGCATCTAACACTGTTATAGATGAAAATATCCATACAAAATCAGCATTAAGCATCTTTGCATATGGAAGAAGCTTATCAACATCATCATCATTCAGCCTTACCTGTGGCATCTCTCTTACGAAAATGTTGCTTGAATGTATATCAAGACAGAAATCACTGCCTATAATGTCGCTTACTATGCCGGCAGCAACACTCTCTGCCACAGCACCATTATTATCTCCCGGGAATACCCTGTTCATATCAAGCTCAAACATTGGAATTCCCCTTGAACCTATATCTATTCCAAGGGGATTAATATCTGGATATATATCAATTATTCCTTTAAGCTTGTGAGGAGTCTTATTAATTCTTCTTATAATCTCATAGCATATATACTGCCCGTCAAGCTCGTCACCATGAGTTCCTGTAACTATAGATATTCTCGGTACACTGCCGCCTGTATAATCCTGTGGTGTAAGCCTGTTCTTTCTTACAACCATGCGCTCATGTACCGGAAGGTCTATTGATGCTACCTCTTTAATCATATATTACCTCTTAAACTTATCTTTATTGTGTCATTCTGCTGGCGCACTATCTCTATTCATAGTTCCTGATATTTATTCCTGATGTTGTCTTAACAAGTACAACGTGTGTAAATGCAGCACTTGGCACATATGTCTTATCACCCATAAACACTCTGCTGCCGGGATATATATTCTTATCAACCTTGACAACCGCCTTCTCTGACTCTCTTATAAGAGAGTACAGATATCTGCCTCGTTCTTCATACTTTGCCTTCTCAGCCTTCTTTACAATCTTTGTCTGGAATACCTTTCTGTAAAGGGTCTCATCAAACTTATCCGAACCAGACTTCTTTAATATGTCAAACTTATACATAGCCTGGTCGTAACGCTCTATTTCTGAGTCAATGTCCTTAATCTTCATAATAATCTGGGCATACTCTGAGTTTAAGCTCTTTGTGGCACCTACTCTTATAACCGTCTTTGCAAATGCATCACTGCCGCAGCCCTTGACCGTAACGCCTCTTATTCCTGTTATATCTCCACCGATAACAGAACCAAGCTTTCCTTCAAGATATATATTGCCATATGCCATAGCATTAGTATTAAGCATATAGTCACACTTAATATCTCCGTGGCTTATAATCTTTGCATTTTCAAAAAATCTTGCTGATACATTGCCTTCTGCTTCAATAAGTCCGTTCTCTCTTGCATTAACGCCATCCTTGATGATTATATCCTTGCCTGCCTTAAGTATGGCATCCTCAACATAACCGCCTATAAATATATTGCCCATGGCATGGACTGTAACACCGCTATGTACACCGCCGCTGATAGTTACATCACCATTAAAGTCAATACTTCCTGTTCCAATATCAAGGTCGCCGGAAACACTGTATACATTACTTACATTAAGGTCGTAGTTACGGTACTCTACCTTACCATCAAGCTGTGCATAATAAGTCTTTCCATCATCTGATACTGTAAAACCACGTCCTCTTAATCTTGGGCTTGGTCTTCCCGGCTTTGGCACAAGCAGCTTTCCACATACATCATATCCGAACTCACCCTTTGTCGGTTCTACATATTCTGCAAGCTTGTCATCCTGACTTACCTTTTCAAATAGCTTTACATTAAAGTAATCAACTGAGCCATCTTCCCTTAAGGTTGGCTTGTTATCTCTCTCATAGTTCTCATCGAAGTAGAAAATGTAGTGTCCATCAGTACCATTGACTGCCTCTTTTCCTTGTGCTACAACTACTTCCTGTCCGTATATCTTCTTAACGATAACATCCCTTATCTTCGCTTCATCTATACCAGTCCGCACTCCTGCTGCTGACAGCTTATCTATTACCTCCTCATATGTGTATGCTCCATCCTGTCCTATCTCATCAAGGACAATGCTAGCTCTCATATGATTTTCAGCAACACTGACAACTACATTCTTGGTATTCAATTCCGTCTGTTTTTCATATACATTACTCACTTCTGAATCCTCCAATCATTTATAGTTACCTGTTTCCTACTCATAATGAATAACTAATTATCCTTGTATATCAGTAGTTCCGATGGGTCTATACCCTTTTCAAGCCTGATTCTTATCTGTTCCATCTGTCTGAACGTATACCTTGGGTCTGCATACACACTGACATCAACGCCGCTCTGTAGTCCAAGAAGTATCTCCTGACTCTGCAGTTCATTGAGCTGCTGTGTCTCAGGTGTTCCCTTATGTTCTGCATTAAGCCTTGCTTCCTTCATCCTTACCGCATCTATAAATGGGTCTGCGTAAGGTGTGACATCTATGCCTTCTTCAAGTCCAAGTCTTATCTGTTCCATCTGCCCCGATGAAAAACCTATCATATTATACTTTGTTATATCTATACCGGCTTCAAGTCCAAGCCTTAACTGCTTCATCTGCTCCGCTGTATATTCGTGCAGCATATACTTTGATATATCAACACACTTTATAATACCTAATCTGATTTCGTTCAACTGGCTCGCATTATAGTTGTCTTTAACAAAAAATGAGATATCTATATCATCCTTCTTAGACAGCCTTATCTGTCTTAACACCTCTCCCGGATAGCCAAGACCTGCATATCTGCTTAAGTCGAACTTGTACTTAAGTGCCATCCTTATCTCTCTCATAACAGCGTAATCATACTTTGGATTGCATATAAGCGAAAGGTCTATGTCTTCCTTTATGCCCTCCTTTATCTGCTCCATCTGCATATAATCATACTCTGCATCTGCAAAAGGTGTGACATCTATGCCTTCCTCCAGAGCATTTCTTATAACCTTCATCTGTCTTTCATTAAATTCTTCTGACGCATACTTTGATACGTCTATACCGCTCTTAATGCCAATAGTAATCTCTAATGCCTGTAAATCATTAAATCCTGCCTTTTTCCACTCTTCAACTCCAGCATTAGAATTAATTAATTCCTTTATAATGCTCTCTTCCATATTGTTTTCTCCAAACATAAATAATCTCATAATTAGCAATTCACGTTTATATTTATATTAAAATAATATCATATATCTGACAATTTAGCAATGTGTTCTGTGCTTCTGACACTTAAAATCTGCTTTTTAATTATCAATAACAGCTATTATACGACTATTGTTATCCTTCTTTATCCCAGAATTCTTTTATGCAGCCGTCCACTCCTGCTATGTCACACGGATATATAACATCCCATTCCCTTGGGTACTGCTGCTCATACTCCTTCGTTAAGAACCTGTCATCTAAAAGAAGAATAATCCCCTTGTCGCTGTCAGTTCTTATAACTCTTCCTGCCGCCTGCAGCACCTTATTCATTCCGGGATACACATAGGCATACTGATATCCGTTTCTGCCCCGTGAATCAAAGTAATCCCTTAATATATTTCTCTGCCTGCATATCATGGGTATTCCTGTTCCAACAATAGCAGCGCCAATAAGAGCCTCTCCTCTTAAGTCTATGCCTTCTGAAAATATACCTCCAAGCACGCAGAAACCGACTATATTAGTACTGTCCTTTTCCATAAAAAGCGACAGAAACTTCTCCTTGTCAGCCTCCTTCATATTAGGTGGCTGCTTTATTATATTGTATACACTGCCGCCGGATAAAGAAAATATATCCAAAACCATGTCAGATGCCATATCATTGTCAGCCAGCTCTATAATATTACTCTGGTACTTTTCTGTATACACATCATAGACAGCCTGCATATAGCTGTATGACGGAAAGAACACCATATATCTGCCATCCCGTGATGTCACAAGCTTTCGTATATAATCTGCCACCTTCGTATATTCATTTACATTTCTTCTTGTATACCTGCTGCTTACATCCCTGCCTACAATCACTCTTTTATTAGAAGTATCAAAAGGTGAGTGTGCATATACAGCATAATCTTCTGTGTTTCCCGATATCATTTCCTTAAAGTAATTAACCGGCAGAAATGTAGCCGAAAACATAACAGCAGCCTTTCCCTGACTTAGTCTTAGTGATATATTGCCTGACGGGTCAACACAGTAAAGATGCAAAAGCAGATTACCATCATCCGCTAACTCTGCATATGTCACATACTTATCATCCGCACAGTCATACATATTAAGAAAATGTCTTACCGAAAAGAAAAACTCTATTATCTCGTCACTTACTGGATTATTCTTATATTTGTCAAGGAACTTCTGCATATACGAAAAGCACTTTGACAGTGTATCCGGAAATGTCCCGCAGTCATCAACTATTATATATTCTTTATCGCACTGCCGCTTTAGTGACAACAGATACTTATTACACTTTTCAAGTGATGAGGCAAGCCTTTTATCCATATCCTTCACAGCATTTTTACACTTTAAAAAGTCCTCTTTTACAAGAACTGCACTGTACATCTGCCTTGCCCTGTCAACAAGATTATGTGCTTCATCGACAAGAAATATATAATTGCCCTTTGTACCATCTGCAAAGTATCTTTTAAGCGATGCATCCGGGTCAAACAGATAATTATAATCGCATATTATGCCATCGCACCAGTATGACACATCAAGTGACATTTCAAAAGGGCATACCTTATGCTTGACAGAATACTCAAGTATCTTTTCCCTGTCTATTACATTCTCATGCGTTATGATGTCATACACAGCATCATTTATCCTGTCAAAATGACCCTTAGCATATTCACAGAACTCAGGATTGCAGTTTCTTTCATCCATATGGCATATCTTATCCTTGGCAGTAAGGGTGACTGTCGTAAAATGCAGTCCCTTATCCCTTAATATACTGTAAGCCTCCTCTGCGACTGTCCTTGTTATTGTCTTGGAGGTAAGATAAAATATCTTGTCCGCCAGTCCTCTTCCACACGCCTGTACCGAAGGATACACCGTGGAAATAGTCTTTCCAACTCCTGTAGGTGCCTGTATATACAGCGTTCTTTCCTGCTCTATCGACTTGTATACACTCGCCACAAGCTTTTTCTGCCCTTCCCTGTACTCAAACGGAAAGCTTAACTTATGTATTGAGTCATTTCTTAACTGTCTTTCGTCAAATACATAATCCATCCATCTTTTAAAGTCATTTACAAGCTTTAAAAACCACGCACTAATCCGGTCTTTATCGTAGTTTTCCGTAAATCTTACTATTTTTTCAGTCTCAGTATTACAGTAGGTCATCTGTATATTAATGCTGTCAAGATTATGCTTAATAAGATATATATAACCATATACTAAAGCCTGCGCCTTATGCACATACACCGGCTCTTTAAGCTTTGTGACATCTGACTGCATAGTCTTTATCTCATCTATGGTAACATCACCATGAGGTGTCTTATTGCCATCCTCATCCTCACTGATATCAGCGATTATACCGTCTGCCCTGCCTTCTATCTTAAGTGTATAATCATAACCATTAACCGAGGTAAGTGGAACTGCATGCCTTAAAAGCACCTCCGCGTGATATGATGAACCCATGGAATGTTGTATCTTTCTGTGTATTCTTGCCCCCTCCTGCATAACCTTAACATCGGGAACTGACACATCCCTGTTATCTATATCACCTGAGGTACACATAAACTCAACAAGGTTTCTTACAGATATTCTGAACACATCATCAACAGCTGTATACATATGCGTTACCTTTCTTTCCGACACGCTTAACAACGCCAAGATGATTGAGTATATTAAGTCCCAGCCTTGCTGTATCTTCGCGTACTCCTGCCGCCTTTGCAAAGTCTTTTACAATGAACTCATCCTCTAACTCTATCGGCACGAACTGCATATAATCCTCTGGTCTGTCAAGCTCTACTATACGCCTCACTCCAAGAGGCACCCTGTCGTATCTGGTTGCACCTCTTTTTTTCGTATAATTCCAACCGTTTAACAGCTTATATTCTTCTATATCCATAAGCACCAGATGTACCGACAGATTAGGATGGTCAAGAAAGCTCTTTATCTTGTACAGCTCAAAAAATGCATCATATTCCGTATAGTGCCTTGGCGACTTTCTTTTTGCACCTACTTCCCCGCTCTCCGGATCTATCCAGCTCAACCACTTATTATATGCACATGGATATACGACTGTGACATGATATTCTTCAAGAAATACCGTAAGCTTATCACGCAGCTTATTAAGCTGTCTTGTCTGTATCTCTATTATTCCGCTGTCATTAAATATATCAGCATAGTAGCCATCTATAGCCACCTCGTGCTTATCTTCATCCGGCTCGTAATAATTCTTAAGAACAGCATGCAGTGTCTTTTCCGACAATGTGCCTATTCCCTTGTCATTATGTGCCTTTCCTATTATGCGCTCCCTTGCCTCATTAAATGCATTATAATCTATATATCCGTCTATACTTATGCCTGTATCCGCGCCCTTTTTAACCTGCTTATTGCTGCTTACACTTTTCTTCATATCACTACCATACGCTTATACTCATACTATTACATACCATTTCAGTATGCCAAACATACGTTTCATATTGTTAATAGTATACACTATGACAGTAAGAAAGACAACTTAATTGATGTTTTATTGGAATTCAGGTGACAGACTTAACCCTCATTCTCAAACATTTCTCCACTAGAATTTTCAACAATAAAATCTTTAATTTTATTCATTTTTCCTGTTTTCTTAGATATAATTAATATTTATTCAAAATAATATAAATATACATCTTCCAGATTAATATTA
>OGEK01001754.1_pt1 | contig 12755 bp, 19 predicted proteins | sample 1570641 | NCBI WGS metagenome assembly OGEK01 (sample SAMEA2582136, study PRJEB24529) | metagenome | biome: Human gut stool | place: China | collected 2011
CACGGCCGGAAGGCAATGCATCGGACAGATGAAGCAGGAAAGAAGATAGAATGGAAGGTATAACCGGGTCGCGAGACTAGAAAAGCCTGACGGACTATCGGAATCCCGTGACTTCAGTCATGGGCTCTTCACGCTAAAGATGCTGAATGCACTAAGCTTAAAGCAGAATATAGTGCTCTGCAGACAAAGTACGTAATGAGCGCCGAGCTCTTTGCTGAACGCGTCTACAAGATGGCTATGTCTCTAAAGCCTGATTTCTCAGCTGATGATTCAGACTGCGGAAACATTGTAACTATCAAGAACAGCTGATGCAACACAACAAGAAAGTCTTACGGGCTTTCTTGTTTTTTGTTGTCCAAAAAAATCCGATAAAAATTTGCAGTCTCCGGAAAATCTGGTATACTATATACAAGAGATGAGGAAAAAGCATTTCCTCAGTACATAAGACGGATTCGCCGTCGTAATTCCTTTCTTTGTTAAGAAATCCCGTCGCCTGGATATAGTCCTTGCGGCGGGGTTTTTGTTTTTGTAAAGATTTTTAATAGTTAAAATTTTCTGCATATTGTAAATATAAATAATTTTTACCAAGAAAGGAAAAAGGAATATGAAAAAAACAATGATTATCGCAGTTACTATTTGTGTAGTTCTACTTGGAGGTGTATTCGTATTTAATACAGCATCTATCCAGAGAAAGATAAAATCTTGGCGTAGCGAAATCGATGGCGGATTGGAAAGGACCGTAACAGTTTACGACTATAATGGTAAAGAAATCCGCCACTGGACAGGAAAGTTTGATGTTTCCGAATCAGAGAGTGAAACATATTTCGATGATGAAGATGGAAAGCGTGTTGTCATCCATGGTGGTATCGTAATCAACGAAGAACAATAACGCAGTCTCAAAAAAAAGAGCCTCAAAGAGGCTCTTTTTTTTGTTGCAAAAATCGGCATACTGAAGAAAATACAAAAAGAGAGGAGACATAATCTTATGACAAATTCTATTGGATATGGAAGCGAAGTTCCTGCTCCACCGATTCGGAGACGAATTTGCAAAACGAAACCAAACATGAGTAAGGCAGAGAAACAACAATTCTATTCACAGAAAATCCAAAAAGATGGGACAAAAATAGAGGACATACCATCTGAATTTAGAACCATCGAAGTATATGTGTTGGCGTTAGGCAATGTGAAAAATCTGGCAGAAAAACGGCATGTTGTGAAGTTGATGATACAGGACGCCAAAGAATACAGAGAAGCTGGGATGGAAGAAAAGGCTGTCGTTCTGGAAAGCCTGAAAGAATTGGTGTTTGGAAAGGTGACGATACAGGAAAATTTTAAAAATAGAAAGTAAAAAGCAATAGGATACAAAAAAAATAAAAAAAATAAAAGCCTCGGTAAAGTTCCGGGGCTTTTGTTTAAGAGATATGAAATATGAAATTCTCTTTTTTGATGGTAGCTATAGAATTAAAATAATCACGCCAAGAAATCCCTTCACGGGATTTCTTTTTTTTGTACTCTTTCTGAAAAAATTCAGCATATTGTATATGTAAAAAAAACAACAAAAAGGAGGAATTAAAATGGGATACATTAAAGTTCAGACCGTGTGTTTGGTAATCATCGCGATTGCTGCGGTCAAGTACCTGCTGCCGGATATCAGGAAGCTCTGCCGTATGATTGGGGGAGAAGAAAGAAAAAAGGTTGAAAAAGAATCTGTAAAAGAATCTGCAGCTGAACCGAAAAAGCAGGAAAAGAAGGACAATCCAAAGCCATTCCCTGATTGGGAAGAAAAAGAAGAAGAATAAGAAAAAAATGCAAAAAAAAACGTTTCTTTTTTGCGTAGATTTGTCATATTGATAATATCTTAGAAAAAAAAGACAGGAGGTAAAAAAAATGAAGAAAACAAACAAAGCTAACTTCAAAAAAATTGTAGGAGGTGTGCTTGCTGCGGTGATGGCGGCTGCAATGGTGGCAACTGCTGTAATCCCGGCTTTTGCGGCTGAGGATATTCCTGTAGCTGAAGAGGTACCGGAAGGTGTTTCTGCTGCGGCTGCGGCAACTGCGAAAAAGAAAAATGTGTCAATCGTGGTTGCAAAGCAGGTGAAGATGAAAGACGAAGATGTCTATCTTGGCGCCACCCCGGCTAAGAAAGGTAAGGCAAAAATCACTAATTCCAATAGCAAAGTTGGAAGAGTGACTACTTACAAACAGAAGGGCAACAGCCTGGTATGGTATTACTTTAAGCCAAAGGCTGTCGGCAAGACAACAGTTACAATCAAAGCTGGAAAAACTGTTCTGAAAAGAAAAATTACTGTTGTAAAATATCAGAACCCTGTGGCTTCTATGAAAATCGGAAATGCAAAAATTTCAAATAAGAATTTCAAGAAGAGTGACACCGTTTCTTTAAGTTACAACAAGTACAAAAAAGGCGGAAAACTGATTGTAACCCCGAACAGAGGCTTTCAGCTTGCTTATGCGAGTGTTGTGAATAAAGCCGGCGCTGAGATTGAGTATATCAATGCTTACGGCAATATCAAACCGCGCGGCGGCAAAGGAAATTATATCTTAATGCTGAGATTCCAGAATATGGTAACCGGCGTTACATATAATACTAAAGTAATTTTTAAGTAAAAATGATATCAGCTCTGCGTTTCGCGGGGCTGTTATTTTTTTTATTTTTTTGTAAAAAAGTGTTACACTTTTTGGATTATTTAGCATATTAAATATAACCGGCTGAAAGACCGGGGATAAGACCTCCAATCTTATCTATTACATTTGCCAGCGGAAGTAGGAACCGATTGGCATACGCGAGCACAGCTCGCGATTTCGTCTATACCTCCAATGCCCGCTTTGCCTGAAAAAATGGCCGGCGAGTGGCTGCCGCGTCCTGCGGCATATCGTCCGGCGGGCACAAAAAAAGTAAGAAAAAATTTTTTTTAAAAAATCGGAAAAAGCGTTACACTTTTTAAATTATTTAGCATATTATATATGAACAAAAAAATCGGCAAAGAAAATGAAAGACAGAACGCTGAGTCTGCGTAACCAAACCTGGTTTGGCGGAGCGAAGATAGGCGTATATACATTATTTTTACGGTTACTTCTTCTTTTGTGTTAAAAAGGCTGTAGTTCCTTGTATCGGTGGCGATAAGAAGGCATGTTTTATACTGAAGGCGCGCTCAGTTTGCCAGTTCGGCCGGGCAATATGGGATTTCTGATTTACCGTGACAGCTACTCGATTTTTTTTTGGGATATATGTAATAGCGGCAAGTCCCGCAAGGGATGATGGCTTGGTTACTTCTTTTAATTCTGGAAAATGTATGATGATGTAACAGCACGGCACACAGTGCCTGGCGTATGTACCGAGCCGGATACTCGCTATTGTAAGTTAAGTAGTTATTTCTCATAACGAACCTCCTTTGTAATTATTATCGGCGGGCGGGAAACCTCCGCCCGCGTCTGGTACACGCGAGCATAGCTCGCGGTATCATTTGGGTTAGAATTAAAAAAAGCAAAATACACTTTTGTGTGTTTTGCTTTTTTGCTTGTTTTTTTGGTTTTTCTCCTTGCTTCTTCTTATTTCCTTTTTTGTTTTTCTTTGTTTTTATTTTACATTTTTTCAGCATATTAAATTTGCAAACAAATATTTCCATTAAGGGAGGGACTTTATTATGACATTTATTTTAACAAAAACAATTATCGCAGCAATCATCATTCTTGCTGTAATGGCAGCCCTGACAATGTATAGCCTGATGGTTTATGCCTCAAAATCAAGGTCTGATTATGAACGAGCTATGGACGACGAGGAACAGATTGAATATCTTCGCTCATTAAGCAAAAAGGCAGCCGCAAAATAACCAGTCACAGCATCGCGAAAAAATCCGCGGTGCTTTTTTGTGTCGGAAAAAATCCGGCATATTAAATTTGCAAACATAAAAATAAGCACAGCAAAGAAAGGAGACTTTTTTGAGATGATTTTAAAAAACCCGAAAGAATGTTTTTGCCTTCAGCAAAGACAGACATTTTTTGTATTAAACGAATTAACAGCGCCGGAGTGTAAGGATGGCAGCGAACCGCTGACACTGCATCATAGTACTTTCAGCCGGTTTAAATTCGTTATCATAAATGCTGATAAGAAGGCAACAACATCAAATATTCCGGCAAGCGCAATTCCGGAGATTTTGGAAACCGTTAAAATGAAAAATTTTTCAAGATTTATGCCAATGCCGGCGCCAGTTGAAAAGGTATCTGATGCAGAGGATTTATCCAATAATATCGCATATACAACCATTATCAGCGCGGGGACGCTAAAAGGTAAGAGCCCTGCCGGAGCGTTATTGGAAAATCCAAATGTGAATAAAAAGATGCTGCTGAATCAGGTAGATTGGCTGCAAAAACATTTAGCGCAGTATCCAAGGAATCAGGTTCAGATAGATGCCATCAATGAGGCATTAAGGCTGTTTGATGCCGGTAAGCTGACTGCACAGTCTGCACCAAGCCAGCCGATGGAAAGAACCGATAACGAGATTTACAAATCAGGAATGCGGCCTCTTATCAGACGAAAAAATAAGAACGGCAAAACGTTTGTCTATGAAGTAAAAATCTCATGGATTCCAGGCTCAGAAAAGCCTATTGAAATTGAAATCAAGAATTATTTTGCCCCAGTCATTAAGCGTGAAAACGGATTGCTTAATGTAATGGCGAAAGAAAAAGAAGAAGAAATAAAGAATGTCTTCCCTATGACTATGAATGAATGGTTTTGGTTAGACCACATTCTGAATGCTCAGATGAGGACATTTGAAGATATGAATGCAGCACGGTTATATAAAATTGCTAAAGATGAAGAATGGGCAAATAAAAGTGCTGCTGCAGCTCAGCCTTCTTCTCATTAAAACATACAGGAGGCAAATGTAAAATGAATAAATATCTGGAAATGCGAAGTATCTGTCTCATAGAGCCAGAGACTGAAGAGTTTGTCCAGGTAACATATCTTTGTGACCTTGATTCAAATATGTATGAGGATGAAATTCTTAATACATGCGGAGGACTTAGAAATGTAGGAATGGCGAACGACAAGGAATTCATGGCTCTCGGCCTTTATCCAGTATCTTTATACTATGAAAAGGAAGGGAAGACCATGCGGGCACGGGAGAATTCGATGAGTGAATTTGACCTCGTGGAAGATAACATATATAGACCGAACACAGACGGTATCAACCTTCTGTGTAGGATTAAACATCTTAAAAAGAAAAGACAGCAGGCTGCGTGAAATACGCGCCTGTTTTTTTTGTGCAAATTTTTTTAAATTTTTTCCGAAAAAAGTGACAAATTTTTGTTAGGATTCGGCATATTGATTTTGTAAATAAAATTGAAAGGAGAAAAAGGAGCACCTTTTGAATGGAAAATAAAAAGATATGCTTCCTTGATACGGAATTTAACGCGACAAGTTACGCAGACCAGAATGACGGATACCAGGAGATAACAGAGATTGGAGCGGTTGTCTTTCAGGACGGGAAAGTAGTTGACACGTTTCAGCGTTTCTGCCGGCTTAAGGAAGGACACAAACTAACAAAAAGATGTAAAAAAATAACCGGAATCACGCAGGAAGTTCTAAATGAAAACGGCATCCGGTTCAATGATGCCATGAAAGAATTTCGTGAATTCCTGGATAAGCATAACCTCAAAAGAGCATATGCATTCGGCAACGCCGATGCGATAGAGATGAGGACGACCGCAAAGCTGAACGGTGCAGATGCCGGCATTTATGAGACCATCAAGATGATATATAACATATACCCGAAATTTCAGAAACAGCTTGAACTGCATTATGTATTTTCGCTTATGGATATCTGCCGGATATGCAATGTAGACCACGGAGCCGAGGGGCGTGCTCATTCAGCAATGAACGATGCAGAAGACACCGGGCTTGCGTTCTTTAATATGAAACAGAATAAAATCAATCTGCCATTACTTAAAGAAATCAATACGCATAAATATAATGTAGGTATTTACAGGGATAAGCGCTCTGTAAAAATGGCTAATATCAAGCGGCCTCCGGTCGTGACAGCTGCTTTTATAAATGATATTGAGACGGTCTTTGACAATGCCAGGGAGATTTTAAATGAACCAATCGTACGCGCTCTGCATGATGACATGATGAGGGTTATGGGACGGCCTGACCTGGAACAGGGCGAAGACGGGCTGTAAAAAATATACAGAAAGGATATAGGAAATGGGTAACAAATTATATAAACCTAAAAATAAGAGAAAAAAAGAAAATTTAAAGATGATTGACAAGCTGGAGATTAGTGGTGTAACAATCGCCGCTATCGCATTGCTTGGATGGTCAGGGTATTCTATTGCAAACACATTCATTCCGCAACCGGAGACGCCGGTGTATGAAGTCAATGTTGACAGCGTGTCTGATTATATGGATAACCTTGATGCTGAGGTTGAAGAGGCAGAAGCTACCCCGACACCAACAGCAACACCAGAGCCAACCAGTACACCAGCACCGACAAAAGAGCCAACTAAGACTCCGGCACCAACAAAAATGCCGAAAAAGAAAGTGAAAAAAGAAGAAAAGAAAGCAGAACCAACACCGGCAGAAGCAGCAGCTGAGACTCCGGCAGCTGAAACTCCGGCCCCAGAAACACCTGCAGCCGAAACACCTGCAGCTGAAACCCCCGCTCCGGAAACACCTGCGGCAGAGACTCCAGCCCCGGCAGCTACATATGCAACAAATGACACTGTAAACTTCAGGACAAGCCCCGATAAGTCATCTACCGTAATCGGAATGATTGGTAAAGATGTACAGCTGACAGTGCTTGAAGACCAGACTTCACATCCCGGATGGTATAAGATTTCAAGAAATGGCACTGAGGGCTATGTTTCAGCAGATTTTGTAACAACGAAATGAGAAAGGGAAAAATAATGAAAAAAATTAAGAAACTTGGAATTACCGCACTTGCCGCCGTACTTGTTGTGAGTGCTGCCGGATGCGGAAAAAAGGAAGAAAAAGTATACAAAAACAGCGATATCGTGATGTCTGTTAAAGACAAGAATGGTGACAAGCTAAAGATTGATTATGCGACAGCATGTACATATTTACGAATCATGCAGGCAGAAGCTTACAGCTATATGAGTTCCCTGTCAAGCCAGTCTAACGCCGGAGCTTCTGATGACGTATGGTCTGAAGCAGTGCCGGGCGATGATGCAGAGTATGACACATACGGCGAGCAGTTCAAAGGCGAATCCCTGGATACCTTAAAGACAATGATTTTAAGTGAAGCGAATCAGGATGAATATGATGTAGAGTTTACTGATGAAGACCAGGAAAAATGCGATGAAGCTGCAAAGAAATTTATGCAGGATAATTCAGACCAGAGTGCTGAGGCTATGCATGCAAGCGAGAAATCTGTTTCAAACGTTTTGAGGCTGTGGACGATTGAGGAGAGGGTGAGAGCCCAGATTATCAAAGAGGCTGACACGGAAGTAACCGATGAGGAAGCCGGCCAGACTACATTCAATTATGCAATCGTTTATAAAAAAGAAGTTGATGACCCGGAAAAGAAAGCAAAAGAGCTTGTTGATGCTATGAAAGACAGCACGGACTTTGAGACGGCTGCAAGCAGTGCAAAGTTAACAGCCCAGACCGTTACTTTCACAACAAACGACCCGGAATATGATGATTATGACAAAACCATGATTGAAAATGCCGAGAAGCTGAAAGACGGCGAGTGTGACACTTACGAAAACAAGGACGGTAACATCGTTGTACTGTATATGAAAGCCGTAAACGATAAGGAGGCAACTGAAAGCCATAAAGATTCAGTCATCAGTCAGAGAAAGTCAGACCTCTACGAAGATACAGTTGACGGCTGGAAGGATGACAGCCAGGTTATCGTAAATAAAATGGCTTGGGACTCCATCAAGACAGATAAGAATGAGGTCTTCACTGAAAAGCAGACAGACGACAACACAAACGCGAACACAACCGTTGATGGTGACGACAGTAGTACAACTGTTGACGTGACAGCTGATGACGGCGGTGATGTCGGCGATGTCGATATCTCTTCCGGAGACAGCAAAGAAGAAAGTGAAAGCAGCAATGCCGAAGAAGAGAACAACGATACTGATGAGGCTGATAAAGATGGAGAGCAGGAAGAAAACGCTGAAGAAGAAAGCTCTGAAAAATAAAAAAGAAGATATGCAGGAAGGTAACATATATACAATCATGCATTGCCGGCTTGCAAGACTGTATCTGTCAGGAAATGATGTCTTATCGCTTCCTGACGATACAGAAATCCTTGTAAATGTATGCCGAATATACACACAACTTGCGGATTCCACTTCTGCGCTGTATGCAATGGAAAAAGACCGGCAAGACGTCAAACATGCGAAATATGTCAGCAGCTATAACTGCTGCAAAAAAGTCCTTGACAGGATGGAAGAACAAAACCAAGCAGAACGAATGTTCATAAAAATAACAGCAAAAGAAGCAAAGCAGTGCTTCTGCAACATAAAAAATTTACCTGCGAACTCATTTCGCAGAAAGGAGAAAAAATGACAGTTAGAGAAATGATTGGGCTTGATGAGGCAGCCCTTAATGCGGAGCTTGATGCGGCAATCAGCCGTGTAAAAAAATTAAACAATAATGTTGATGAGATGGGTGACAACAGGGCAGACCATTCATGCCAGTATTTCTGTGCAAGTGACGGTGAGACCCCGGCGGAGTGCAGCCAAATGAATGCACTTTATTGTAAAATTGGTGAATGTCCTCTGAGAAAAGAACAGAGAATGCGTCAGGCGTAACTTTTTCTAACAACACGCAATTTTTGCGTGTTGTTTTTTTTAAAATTTAGCATATTGTTTTTGCTGAAAAATATCAGCTCGGGATTGTATCCCGAAAAAATCTAAAAAAAAGAGGCAAAAATAATGAGAATAAAAATTTCAGAAGACGTTTCCAGGGAATATTACGAGACTGTTAAAGATATCCTGGAAAACAAAGACTTTATCAAACTTAGACTGTACACACAGCATAACACCACAAACCGGCTGCTGCATAGCCTGAATGTGTCATACCTGGCCTGGCTGATGGCAAAGAAGCTGCATTGCGATGCAGCTGCGGCTGCGAGAGCCGGTCTGCTGCATGATTTCTGTCTGTATGACTTTAAAGATGGTACACCGAACGGTGAGTTTCAGGCATTCTATCACCCGAAAGCTGCAGCAGAGAACAGTGAAAAGAGGTTTGAATTAAGCGAGAAGGAAAAGAATGCGATTTTGTCACATATGTTTCCGCTTGGGCCGATTCCGAAAAGCAAAGAGGCGTGGATTATCTCCACGGCTGACAAGGTATGCGCTTCTGCAGAGCTGTGCAGTATAGCGATTGCGCTGGCAAGACGGGGAAGAGTTGAAATTTCTCCGGCGGTGTAAAGACAAACACAAAAAAAATATACACAACATCCAAACAAAAAAACACATCCACCTTCGGTGGATGTGTTTTAATTTTGGTCATATGTAAAACATTTCGGGTTTTAACTCCTGACCCGGAAATCCTTAGTTAAAAGGAATCTCTTCGTCTTCTGCAAATGGCAGAGGTTCTGGCATTGCATCAGTCGGTGCAGCAGTAGCTGCGGCTGGCTGTGGAGCGGAAGGTGCAGGAGCAGAAGCAGCAGCTTCTTCGGAAGCGCGTTTACTTTCAGCGAATTCCTGGTCTTCTACAATTACTTCTGTAGTGTAGATGCGCTGGTTTTCCTGGTTTGTATAGCTGCCTGTCTGAATACGTCCGGTAATCAGGATTTTCATACCTTTGCGGAAATATTTCTCAGCAAATTCACCTGTTTTTCCGAAAGCTACACAATTAATAAAATCTGCGCTCTGGCCATCATTGCCAGTGCGTCTGCGGTCAACGGCAAGTGTATATCTTACGATTGCCATACCGCTATCGTTAGCAGCATATCTTACCTCCGGGTCTCTAGTTAAACGTCCCATTAAAATTGTTTTGTTCATAATCATTTTCTCCTTTTCTTTATTTTTTTTGTTGATTTATGAATCATATATAGTATGCTTAAAAAAATCAGCGATAAAAAACGAAAATGGAAAAAAAATTTTTATTTTTTAAATTGAATTTTTCACCTGTTCCATATATGCTGCAATCTTTGGTGCAGTCTCGGCAAGACCTTCCGGGTCTTCAAGGCTTAAGCGGAAGACTTCGGCAAAATATTCCATATTGTCATCGGTATTTACATCTTGTAAATCGTATTTTTCTTTTAACGCTGGAAGCTCTGTGCTATGTGAGTCCGTTACTACCGGGTCATCTGAGTAAAGTTTCCCCTGGTCGTATGTTTCAAAATCAACGGCATGCCCTACCTCATGAACGACTGATGTTCCAAGCGCGTCCTGCTCTGCACGCAGATACATTTCATGAATATTGCTGCCTACACATGTAAGGCCGTCTATCAGACGCCCACTATCTGACTTTACATCTCCATCATATGACATCTGTGGACTGTCAGTTACGCATATATCGTATTTCTGTAAGATGTTGATGTACTTTTCATCAAGCTCGTTAAATTTATCATACACAAACCCTACATACCGTGAGGCATTTTCCGAATCGCTTCTGACTGGTAAATTATACTTATACTCTTTTGATAAATATCCGCCCCATACATAGCCTTTATCGGTTTTTGCCCACATACCGTCATCGCTTATGATGCTGACCTTTTCTCCTTTTTGGTATTTTCCTATAACTTCACTGTTTTTATCTGGCTCCTTTCTGATATTAAGATTTACAACCGCATATCCTGCTTCCTTCTGGATTTCCGGTTTCTCTGGCTCATAAACCGATACAAGACTGATGTCTGAACATAACGGTTCTGCCGCAACTGGCATTGCAAAAAAAGAGGAGCATAAAAACAGACTTGCTGTGAATAACTGTTTTTTCACCTGACTTTTCTCCTTTGGGTTTAGTAAAATATTTGCAGTTCTTTCGCCTGCATGTGTACCCATTATTTAATATGCAAAATAAAAAAAAGAAGCCGCGTTTTTTTGCATCGCTGCCGGAAGGGCAAAAAAAGGCCGCCGCAGAATATCTGCGGCGGCTGTGCAGCCGGCATTTAACCGAGCATTGTTAAGTCAACCTTGTATTCAGAAGCACCTTCACCGTCTACGGTGTAGTAAGCTGCCTTCTCGTTGATATTTAAGTAAATCTTGATATCACCCTTAAGCCCTTTCTCCAGCGCGTCTTTCTTTACTTCCTTTTCAATATCACTTACAGATACGTTTACTTCCTCAACCTCAAGTACAACGTCTGAAACTTTTGTTCTTACAGCCTTAACAGCGGCTTTTGCTTCTGTGCTTGCTGTCTTTGCTGCTTCTTTTGTGTCTTCCTTAATCATTTTTGCTCCCTCCTTGATGTCTGCTGCTGTGCTTTTTGCTTCATCAGCAACCTTCTGTACGCTTTTCTTTACTTCTTTTGCTTTCGGTGTGTCTGCAATCTTAACTGCCTCGTCAACGGCCTTATCAATAGCCTTTGATGCTGACTTTCCTGCAGCTTTAACTGCCTTCTCTACGATGCTTGAAAGTGAATCTGTGTTTTTTGTGTTTTTTGTCATTTTATTTTTCTCCTTTTTTATTTTAATTAGTTTGTGTAGCGCTCGACCAGTTCGACATTTAACAGAGAACGGGAAATCCCCGGCCGACAACAAGTCGTCCGCGGGCTAAGTGTTCCGGTTTTAACGTCGCATGCGGGTCTGAATCCCCGTTCGAAGTCTGGTTACGAGCGCGAAACGCGAGTTATCAATGTATATTCTGGCGGCGCTGAAAGTTTTCTGTCGTCGTTAACTGATACAACGACCATGTCAGGATGTTCCTGCATTACGATACCAGTCACTTCCTCCAGAAGCTGGGCGGCCGTTCCGGGATATCCGGGAGTGTGGACTTTTGGGATGGTCTCCTGGTATGCGGTGAGGATTGTGTCCGGCTCGTCTGCGTCGATATTGATATTACAAAATGCAAGGCATTTAGTCTGGTCAGTAAAATTAATTGTCAGTACCATGTAAAAACTCCTTTCCTGAGATTGAGCACTTTCGGCTCGTATATTGCAAGCGCTTTTTCGCTTGCATATATAGTATGCAGGATTTTTCAGAAAAAGTAAAACTTTTTAAAAATTTGTTTTTTCTTCAAAAAATCCGCAAAGTTTTGTCGGCAAATTTGGCATATTGTAATAAGAAAAAAATCAGGAGGGAAAAATATGCATAAAAAAGCGATGCTGGCGGTTGCGGTCACGGTTGTGGTATTGTTTGCAGCGATGACGGTGCAGCGGCATGGAATAAAAACACAGCTGGAAGTATATGGCCAGAGATACGAAAACGCTGAACAGAATTTGGATGCCGAGAAAGACAGGACAGAGAAGATTGATGACGAAGCGGAGTATATAAAGACTGATGAGTATGTTAAGGGGGTTGCAAGAGACCGGCTCGGGCTGGTGCATGAGACGGAGACGGTGTTTGTAAAGAAGTAGACTGAATCTAAGGAGAAATAAAAATGACATTGATTGAAAATTTAGCCGTCGCATGCTTGTGACTTTAGCCATGATGCAGCGAGCTTACGCTCGCTTGCACCAGACGCGGACGGGGTTTCCGACTCCCGCATACGCGTCCAATTACCTTCAGACCGACGGGCAAGCAAGTTTGACCGTGGTTTCCCGTCCGTCGATGAGTTAGACGGCTCTGCTTTTTAAGTACATAAAAATATCGTTT
>OGEK01001756.1_pt1 | contig 12728 bp, 9 predicted proteins | sample 1570641 | NCBI WGS metagenome assembly OGEK01 (sample SAMEA2582136, study PRJEB24529) | metagenome | biome: Human gut stool | place: China | collected 2011
GTGAAGCACCTTCACAACATGATTTTGACCATGTTTATACTCACCAACTTTATGCTGGTTTTGGCCACAAACAATTCGGTGAATTAACTTACGGTAACATGGTGACTATCACTGATGAAGTAAAACAAAGTGACTTAGCAAATACTTACAGCTTGACTGATGGCCTATTAGAGACTTCAGCTCGTCGTGTAACACAATATGTTTATAACGGTGATTATGGGTCAAATAAAGTGAAATTTGGTGCGTATTACGGTGGTTCAAGCAAACGTAACATCAAAAATGTAGATTTAAAAAATAACCGTAAAAACACTTGGGGTACAGGTCTTATCTTCAATCACGAAATTGATAGTATCCAAAATGTAACTGTAGCAGCGGGTTTCACTCGTCAAATTTCTGAAAATGCTAATAAAACAGCATATTATAGCAATGCTTATGCTTTAGGTTTAGCATATAACTTTGTTCACACTACTTATGGTTTAGACCTTGCTCACAAAGATACTAAAAATAAAGGTGGTGCAGGTAACAAAGTAAAAAATAATGAAGTAACTGCAGTGATTCGCCAGGGTTTAAATGAAGATTGGAATGTATATGCAATGTATTCTTATAAAACAGAGAAAACTTTACCTGCAGGTTCTGCATATTCAAAATCAACTGATCGCCAGTTCTTAGTGGGTACCGAGTACTATGTATTTAAACAAGGTTCAGTAAAAGTGAAACCGTTTATTGAATGGCAAGCGACTCGTACTAAATACGAGAATACCTTTGATAAAGACTCTGGTAAACAGCTTGATCGTAGCCGTGATTTCAAAACGGTTATCGGTTTACGTGCATATTGGTAATTTATCAGTTTAATCTGATAAAGCGGATAGTGAAAGCTATCCGCTTTTCTTTTTGCTTGTAATTTTGATTTTCATCCCCATAATACTGCACAGGCTAAAAGTGCGGTAACAAAAATGCTGTTTTTTGAATATTGATTTCAGCACTAGAGATGAAAAATCAGATAAACCACTCACAATTTATACGTAAAATTGACCGCACTTTTCATTCAAAGAATAAATAGGAACAAATAATGAATTATACTCAAGATAATGACAAACTTTACCGTTACCTTTTTAAAAACCGTGCAGTACGTGGTGAATGGGTGCGATTAAACCAAACTTTTACTGATACCTTGAACACCCATCATTATCCAAAAGCAGTGCAAAACTTATTGGGTGAGATGATGGTGGCGACTAATTTGTTGACCGCAACATTAAAATTTAACGGTAATATTACTGTTCAAATTCAAGGTGATGGCCCATTAAAATTAGCTTTGGTAAACGGCAATGATCAGCAACAAATTCGCGCATTAGCTCGTGTGCAAGGTGATATTCAAGATGGCATGAGCTTGCATGATATGATCGGCAAAGGCGTGTTAGTGATTACGATTGCGCCGACTGAAGGCGAGCGTTATCAAGGTGTTATCGGTTTAGATAAACCAACGATTACGGAATGTTTAGAAGACTATTTTGTTCGTTCAGAGCAATTACAAACTCAGCTTATTATTCGCACAGGTGAATATGAAGGCAAACCAGTTACTGCAGGGATGTTGTTGCAAATCATGCCAGATGGTCAAGGTACGCCAGAGGATTTTGAGCATTTAACTACTTTAGCTGCAACCGTAAAAGATGAGGAGTTATTTGGATTACCTGCGGAAGAATTGCTTTATCGCTTATATCATGAAGAAGTAGTGGAAGTTTTTGAACCGCAAACTGTTTCTTTCTTCTGTGGTTGCTCACCTGAGCGTTCAGGGGCTGCATTATTACTGATTCCAGAAGCTGAAATTGATGAAATCTTAGAAGAGCATAAAGGTAGCATTGATATGCAGTGTGAATGTTGTGGCACGCATTACTTCTTCAATAAAGAAGCCATCAATAAACTCAAACAAGCACAATAAGAAAAATCCCTGTTCATGATCTGCACCCCAAAAGTTAGACAAAACTTCTAACTGATTAAGGTGCAGATTTTTTATGACTAAATATAATCAACTTTTCAAACAACAAGTCGTGAATTTCTATTTCGAACATCACGAAAATCTTGCTTTCACGGAAAATCGTTTACTAGCATTGATGAACTTGAAAAGGTTATCAATGATTATGTCCGGTACTATAATGAAGAACGAATCCAATTAAAATTAAAAGGACTGAGTCCAATACAATATCGAAAGCAGTCCTTTAAATAACAGTCTAACTTTTTGGGGTCAGATCATTTTGTTTAGGTTTTTTGTTAAATAAAGTTAGCATCTTGTTTCAAATTCTGCTAAGGCTTCATCAAATTGTTGTTGCACTTTCGGATGAACAGGTGCAAAGACAGATGATGTTAAAGTAATAAATGAGCAAACTAAGAAACCGGGAATAATCTCATAAAGTTTGGATAAATCGTCCCAGCCTAGATAGCGCATGAGTGGGCTCCATGCAACGACGGTGATAGCGCCAGATAGCATTCCCCATAATGCAGCTTTTGAGCTAATGTTACGGTTAAAGAGAGAAAGAATCACAACTGGTCCAAATGCAGCACCAAAGCCAGCCCAAGCGTACGAAACTAATCCCATCACTTTTGAGTTAGGGTCATGTGCGATAACGATAGCAATGACAGAGATGAGTAACACCATTAAGCGACCAACCCAAACTAATTCTGTGCTAGAGGCATTTTTACGGAAAAAACCTTTATAGAAATCTTCTGTAATAGCCGCAGAACACATCAATAATTGCGCAGATAAGGTACTCATAATTGCGGCAAGAATTGCAGATAATATGATGCCGACAATCCAAGGGTTAAACATGACTTTGGATAATTCAATGAATACAGATTCTGCATTCGCAAGGTCAATGTTTCTTTCAGTGAAATAAGCTAGTCCAAAATAACCGACAGCAACTGCACCACTTAAGCAAAGGATCATCCAAGTAATACCGATTTTGCGTGCTTTATTTAAAGAAGCAACAGAGTCTGCAGCCATAAAGCGAGCCAAAATATGTGGTTGACCGAAGTAGCCTAAACCCCATGCCAAGGCAGACACTACACCAATACCAGAAACGTTGTGCAACCAGTTACTATAAGGAATACCTGTTACAGCAGATTTTGCTTCAAGTGCCATTGTGAGATCATCCCAACTGATCGAGAGAATAACCATCACAGGAGCAAGAATTAGAGCAAAAATCATCAATGAAGCCTGAATGGTATCACTCCAAGAAACTGCTAAGTACCCACCAATAAAGGTGTAGCTAATGGTCGCAATCGCACCAAACCAAAGCGCGGTAGTGTAATCCATACCTAATAGGCTTTGGAATAATTTCGCACCAGCCACTACTCCAGAGGCACAATAGATGGTAAAGAAGAACAAGATAATACCTGAAGAGATGATTTTCAGTGCTTTTTTCTGACGTGGAAAACGTTGTGCAAAGAACTCCGGTAACGTTAAGGCGTTGCTATATTTTTCAGTAAAAATACGCAAGCGGCCAGCAACAACACGATAGTTCAAATAAGCCCCAATAGTTAACCCAACAACAATCCAAGCTTCGGATAAACCAGAGAGAAAAATTGCTCCAGGTAATCCCATCAATAACCAGCCAGACATATCTGATGCACCAGCAGACATGGCAGTAACAAAACTGCCCATTTTGCGGCCACCTAGAATATAGTCGTCAAAATTCTGCGTGGAACGATAGGCATATAATCCAATGCCTAAAATAACGAGCAAATAGAGCCCAAAGGTAATGTAGATTTGCATAAATCACTCCTTCTTAATGTTCTTCAGAAGACATTAACGAGGTGTTTCCGCCAGCAGCTGTGGTGTTGTAACTGCGAGAAAACTCATCGTATAACGGTAAAATATCTTGAGTAGTTTGCCAATCATAGCATTTAAAAATAGCTGAGCTGTTTTCAGCTAACCATTGGCGTCGTTCTTTGCTTAATTCTGCTAAGTAGATACCTTTTTGGCAGTGGCCTAATTTAGTATCAACTCGTACGCCAGCTTTACCAGATTTAGCTAATGGATGACTTGGCTCAACTAAAATCGTAAAGCCTTTTGCCAATAGTTTATTGGCAGCTTTTTCTGATGCAGCTAAATCGCCATTTAAAATTGCTACTTCAGAAGGCAGGTAAGCTAATGAGTTACGTTCACCAGTAATACTGTCCAAAACAGGTTGTGCATTACCCAGACTGTTTTCATCGCCGAATTGGCTGTAGTAGCGGTCTGTTTTTGTTAAACGTTGCAAATAGAATTCGCCACCGGCTTTCGGGCCTGTACCAGATAAACCATGACCACCAAATGGTTGTACGCCCACAACTGCACCAACAATATTACGGTTAATATAGAAGTTACCGCAGTGGAGGTGTTTTTCAACTAAGTCCATCTGTTTACGAATACGGCTATGGCAACCACCAGTTAGCGCATAACCTTTAGCATTAACTTCATTGAGTACGTTAACCAAGTTCTCTTTTTTATAACGCACGATGTGTAAGATAGGTCCAAACACTTCACGTTGTAATTGGTTAAGATTATCTAAAAGATAGACTGCTGGTGCGACAAAATGACCATTGGTTGGTGCCTCTAATTCAACATAAGCACGAGCGACTTTTCGCATATTCGCTTTATGATTTTCTAGGTTTTGTTTTGCTTCTTGATCAATTACAGGGCCAATATCCGTTGAGAGTAAACGAGGGTCACCAAGACTAAATTCGTTAATCGCTTCTGTAATCATTTTATAGTAATGATCTGCGACATCTTCTTGTAATAACAAGATACGTAGCGCAGAACAGCGTTGACCAGCAGAGTCAAATGCAGAGCTTAAAACATCTGCAACAACTTGTTCTGGTAATGCAGAGGAGTCAGATACTAATACATTTTGTCCACCAGTTTCAGCGATTAAAACAGGATCGTTATCCGCTTGTGCAATTCGTTTTTCAATCAATTTTGCAACTTCAGTTGAGCCAGTAAACACAACGCCATCAAAAGCTTGTTGTACTAATGCCGCTCCTAAATCACCTGCCCCAAGCACCAATTGTAATGCCTCTTTTGGTACGCCTGCTTGGTGTAAAAGTTTTACTGCTGCATATGCAATAAGAGAAGTTTGTTCTGCTGGTTTGGCAATTACCGCATTTCCTGCTGCAAGGCTTGCAGCGACTTGTCCAGTAAAGATAGCTAAAGGGAAGTTCCAGGGCGAAATACAGAGAACTTTTCCGCGTGGTGCACCTAAGTGTTGATCTTTGGCGAGATATTCAAGCTGATTTGCATAATATCTGAGAAAATCGACCGCTTCTCGTAGCTCTGCAATTGCATTTGGTAATGTTTTACCCGCTTCAACAATGGCAAGTTTCATCAATAAGCCGAAGTTTTCTTCATATAAATCGGCGGCTTTTCGTAATACATTTGCTCGTTCAGTTGCGCTTTGTGCTGCCCATGTCTCATTATTTGCCGCATTAAACACAGCTTGTGCTTCAGTTGGGTTTAAGAAAGCAACTTCCGCTAAGTTCTCTTTCAGATTAGCTGGATTGACGACGGTATGTGCAGCTAAGTTTTCTGCATTAGCCAGCACCGTGAGTGATTGTGCATTTTCGATAGGTGCTTCGTTTAATGCTTGTTCCAATTTAGCTAACTCAAATTCGTTGCTTAAATCAAAACCTGCAGAGTTTCTACGATCACTAAATAGCTCAAGTGGATTGCGCACTAATTTATTCGGTTCACCATTAGATTTCTCATAAAGTTTCCAAGGCGGAATCACTAATTGTTCTACCGGAATATTTTCATCGACCAATTGATGAACAAATGATGAGTTTGCCCCGTTTTCTAATAAACGGCGAACTAAGTAAGCTAACAAGGTCGCATGTGTACCTACAGGTGCGTAAACACGGACTTGGCGATTAAAATTCTCTTTGCCAACAATGTTATCGTATAAGCTTTCACCCATGCCATGTAAGCATTGGAATTCAAATTGTTTGCCTTGACCTAATTCGTGGATAGTACACATGGTTTGTACGTTATGAGTTGCAAATTGTGGGTAGATCACATCTTGAGCAGCAAGTAATTTTTTCGCACAGGCAATATAAGAGATATCGGTGTGATTTTTGCGAGTATAAAGTGGGAAGCCATCTAAGCCATCCGCTTGCGCCCATTTTATTTCGCTATCCCAATAAGCTCCTTTTACAAGGCGAATCATCAAGTAACCGTCTTTTTCGCGAGCAAGATTGATTAAGTAATCCAACACAAATGGGCAACGTTTAGAGTAGGCTTGAACAACATAGCCAATACCTTTGTAACCTTTGAGTTCTGGCTCATCTAGTAATTTTTCGACTAAATCCAAAGAGAGCTCTAAGCGGCTAGCTTCTTCTGCATCAATGTTTACGCTGATGTTATATTTTTTGGCAAGTAAGAAAAGTTCTTTTACGCGCGGATAAAGCTCGTCGATAACACGATCATATTTCGCACGCCAATATTTTGGATGGATAGCAGAAAGTTTAACGGAAACACTGTTACCATTATAGATAGTGCGACCTGCAGCATCTTTCCCCACACTTTCAATGGCATGGAGATAATCATTAAAATAACGATCTGCATCCGCTTGGGTCATGGCTGCTTCACCAAGCATATCAAAAGAGAAGGTAAAGCCTTTTTCATAACGAGGTTTAATGTTCGTTAGCGCTTCTTGCATGGTAACGCCAGTTACGAATTGTTTCCCTAAGATTTGCATGGATTTTACAATGAGCGTACGCATAATCGGGGCAGAGAAGCGAGCAAAGCTACGGCTTAACGCATTTGCGAGGCTTTTTTCGTCTAAATTTTCACTAATTTTTTTACCGAAAACTAAGCCATAACTGGCTGCGTTGATAAAAAATGAGTTAGCGTTACCAATATGAGATTTCCAGTTACCATCACGTAATTTTTCATAAATCAAATCATCGCGGGTTTCTGCATCAGGAATACGTAACAGCGCTTCAGCTAAGCACATTAGTGCGACACCTTCTTCACTGCTTAATGAGAATTCTTGCATTAAGGCATCTGCGCCATATTGTTTTTGTTTAAGATGACGAAGTTTGTTAATAAGTTTGATCGCATTGTCAGTAATGCGTTTTTCTTGTTCTTGGGTAAAATCTAAGGTTTTAAGCAAGTTATCTACTGCCGTTTTCTCATCTAAGCGATAGTTTTCGGTGATGAGTTGTCGTTCAGGACGGTAGGTTTTAGAAAGTTGGAAGGACATAGTAATCACCCCTTGTTGCTTTGTTACAAGATTGTTAATGAACATAAAATCAACAGAGGGAAAAGTAAATGCTTTTTTCTCGAATTTGTGAATCACCTCACAGAATTGTGTGGAAATAATGTAAAATTCACGAAAATACTGAATAAATAGCAATATTTTTTAGTTTTTGAAGAAAATAGAAAGACAAATTTGAGAAGAATCGCCTGATTCTTCTCAGAAAGATGTTAATAAGATATTACTCGATACCAATAATCTTATGAGTTTGAAGGCTTAACTGCCATTTAGGTTTATTAGCACGAATATTTAATTGACCTAATTGAGTGATAGTTTCTAATAAATTCATTTTGCCATCATGCCTATTAATCATATGTGCCATATCAAAACTGAATTCTTTTGCAATTTTAAACATTTGCTAGTCCTTTTTCTGTTGAATTTTGAACATAGGAGTTAATTATGGATTATGATTATCAAAAAGGCTTTGAAGAAGGTTATAGAATGATTATGGGGGCATCCGCATTGCTATCTCTAGCCCCTATTCAACCATTAACACCACTTGGAAGCACTCCATTTAGAGAGGGATTAAAAGCTGGTATAAATTTAGCTAAAAGAAATAACCAACAGTCATTTAATAACATTTTTAAGTAATTTTAAGAGAAAAGATGGCATTAATAGGCTTCGCTAGAGTATCAACTCAACAGCAGGATTTGAGTGAACAGATTCAAGCATTAAAAGAATACGGCTGCAAAAAAATTTTCTCAGGGAAACATTCCGGTAAAGCTGAGAAAAATAAAGCACAATTGGATGAACTACTGGATTATGTTCGAGAGGGTGATGTTGTTGCAGTAACTAAGCTTGATCGCTTAGGAAGGAGCCTTGCTCAGTGTTTGAATACACTTGAACTATTTAAGAATAAAAATATTGGCTTTGTTGCAATTCAACAAGGAATAGATACTCGAACCCAAAACAATCCTATGGGGATGGCACTAATTCAATTGTTAGGTATTTTTGCTGAATTGGAAAGGAGTTTTATTGTTGAGCGTACTCAGGAAGGGAAGCGAACAAAACTTGCTTCGGGTCATAAAAATGCTTTAGGCGTAACAGATAAAATACGCAAAAAGATTTATGCGGATTTTAAAGCTGGTGATTCTATTTCAACAGTAATGAAACGATATGATTTATCTAAATCAACGGTGGCAAGAATAAAAGGTATTTATAATAGGGAAATACTTAATTGTAGAGAAAAAGCCTAATAATTTTGAATTATTAGGCTTCTTATATAATTAATTCTTCATTTTATCGTAGTGTTCAATAGCTGCTTCAAGAACTCTAGCCAATCCTTGTCGTTCAGGGCCATTTCGGCCATCAATTCCTGCTCCACCTGGACGCTCAAATTTAGAGAAATCATAAAAAGTTCTTACAATTTCTTCTAATAAGTTAGCTCTATTAAGAGGGGTATCGTTTTCAGTATTTCTTAACCATTCTTCAATAATTTTCTTTATATCCTAAAAAAGTTCCCTTAGCCTGCACAACAAGATAATTTCGAAATATCTTTATCGAACGTAAGTGCAACTAATTTTAGCCCTTCAGCCATTGTTAAATATGGTGCTAGGGTTTCTGTTAAATCTTCTATCGTTAAGCCAAATTTAACAGCTAATGATGCTGCATAGATGACATCTCCTGCATTTTCAGATACAATATGAACCCCTAATACTTTTAGTGTTTCTGCATCTGCTACTAGTTTAAATACACCGGTTGTTTCACGGTTTACAATTGCTCTTGGAACAGCATCTAAAGGTAATACAGATGTCTTCACATCATACCCTTTCTCTTTTGCTTGTTCTTCTGTTAAACCAACCGTTGCAACCGTCGGATTCGTAAACGTAACAGCAGGAACTACCGATAAATCTATTTTTTTGTTTAATCCACCAATAGCATTATCAGTAATAATTCCACCTTCATAGGCTGCTACATATACAAATTGTGGTCCTAAAGTCACATCTCCTGCTGCATAAATCTTTTCATTACTTGTTTGACCAAAATCATTGATCAGGATTTCATTATTTTTTCCAGTTTCAACACCTGCTGCACTTAAATTTAAAGAATCCGTATTTGGTTTTCTTCCAGTGGCAACAAGTAACTGATCTGATTCAATGACTTCTCTACTGCCATTTACTGTTACGTAAACCCTTTTTATCTCTCCACTTTGTTCAACACGCTCAAAAGTTGCCCCTTTGACAAGGTTTATACCCTGTTCAATTAACGCTTTTTCAACTGACTCTGAAATCTCAGGATCATACTCCTTTAAAAGTCGCTCACTTCTTTGCATAAGCGTTATTTCTGAACCTAAATGATGAAATAGTTGTCCAAGCTCCATTCCAATGTATCCTGAACCAATTACAGTTAATCGTTTTGGTATTTTCTTTAACTCAAGAAGTGTTGTACTAGTTAAATAGTCCATTTTTTCAAGTCCTGAAATTTGGGGCAACGAAGGCGATGCACCTGTTGCAATTAAAAAGCGTTTTGCAGATAACTTTGCCCCATTGACCTCAACCGTACTAGCATCAACGAATTTTGCTTCACCTTTAATTAAATCAAAATTATATTCATCAATTAAATCCATATATTTTTGATTCCGAAGTTCGCTCACCAATTTATCCTTTTGCGTGATTAAACTAGCTAAATCCACTTCTCCAGCGGATGTTTGTAAACCTATAAACGGATTGTCTTTTGATAAATGATTGATTTCCCCTGCCCTAAGAAGAGTTTTTGACGGAACACAGCCAATATTCACACAGGTTCCCCCAACCGTTCCACGCTCAATCATTCCAACTTTTGCACCGTATTCTATAGCTTTAATTGCCGAAGAAAAGGCAGCAGCACCAGAACCAATAATAAGAAGGTCATAATTGTCTTCATTAATTAACGCCACGTTTTCTAGTGATGATACTTCTTCAATTTCTCCGGCTTGGTAATTTGCTTCATCAATCGCCTTTATTGCACTTTCAACCTCAATATCATCGGGCAGTTCAAATACTGCTTCACCACGACGATAACTAGACTCAATATTTTTAGCACCTATCTTTTCAAGTGCTGATTCTACGTGTTTTTCACAACCCGTACAGGTCATTCCTGAAATGTTTACCTTAAATTTATTCATAAAAAAGCTCCTTTCGTTAATTAATCTCTCATGTTAATGTTTCTATTATTGGACACGAATGTAATTGCTTTTCAGCTGGACATCGTTGTTTTAAGTCGTCTAACATAGTTTCAATTCGTTTTAAATCCTCTATTTGTTTTTGCACTTCCTTTTGTTTTTTAGAAACAAATTCGAACATATCTTGACAACGAACTTCATCTTTATCTACAACACCAAGTAATTTATAAATCTCGCTTAAAGAGAAACCAAGTTCCTGTATTCGTTTAATAAACCCAACACGCTTAACGTCATCATATGAATATATCCGATAACCAGCTTCCGTTCGGTGAGGTTCTTGTAATAAATTTTTTCGCTCGTAATATCTGATCGTTTCTTTATTAACTCCACATTTATCTGCAAACTCACTAATGCGATAAATCATCTTATTTCACCCCCTGAATATTATAAACCATGTACTATAGTACACGGTCAAGTAAATTGGACTATTTTATTTTTTTCCCAAAGTATCACTCGTATGTGATTGATACTTTTATATAATACTATTGATTATCCTAACATCCCACCAGAAAATCCGATTTAAACACCAGTTGTTTTTAAACTATTAAGAAAGTAATTCCACTATATATTCCGAAGACCCATAATTTTTAACCACACTTTAATTATTGGGCTATTGTAATGCTTTCAGTGCCTTATGATATTCTTTCGATTGTTCCAATAAAATCTTGGCCGCTTCACGCAATTTGTCCACATCTGATTGGGGTAAATAGAAAGATGTTCCGATATTAAGCACATCATTTTTTAACTGCCCATCAGGCAAATCTTTCAAACTTAAATTCACAAAATAAGCTTTAATTTTTGCACCTTTTTTATGTTTAGTGTAAGCATTCCATTGATCAGCAAATTTTTGTGAATATTTCACGGTAGATTCCGTTGTTTTATCAATCGGTACATTTATCACCGTGTTCACCACTTCTTTGATTCCTGGCACATCAGCAGACTTATCAATATGGCTCGATAGCTCACTTTGCGCATTGACGTTTACCACGACAATATTGCGTAAATTGTAATTTTTCAGCTCTGCATACAATTTTTTGACAGTGAGTAAATTCGACATATCCAACAAGCTTGCCAAGCCCAAATTATCCGTTAAACCACCGTCAACCAAATGTAAATAAGGTTTTTCCTCATTATTTTGATAAGAAGCCGTACGTTTTTTCATGGTTTCAAAATTGTTTAGCCACAAACGATTCCCTACTTTCATCTGTGTCAATAATTCTTTTTTACTCTCGGCTTGGCAAGCACCACCATGATTATTTTGTGTAATGGGTGAAAAAATTAATGGAACAGCACTGGATGCTGCCACAGCTCTTGCAATTTCGACATCATTTAAATCTACACAAAGCCAATCAAAGAAATCTTGAGTGAAAGAGACCTCCTGTCCAGCGACCATGTCGGTGGCATTAATTACAGCAAAAGGTCCTTTACGTTGTTCAAGATCTGCAAATTTTTTTCCACGATATAAAGCAAGATTGAGCTGTTCCTGCAACAAATCGCTACGACCAAACTGTGGAGAAGTAAGCCGAGGCACATTACTCACCGAAAATACTTCATTGATGACTTTTTTCTGGAAATTCTTTTTCAAAAAAGAATTATTAAATTTAGGGATAATGTCCTGTCCTTCTAAAGCAAAATAGGCTGCTAATACTGAGCCGCCAGACACCCCATACACAATATCAATATTTTGCAATAAGGTGCTACCTTTCTCTGTTGGACGCACTGAGACATTTTGGAACTGCTCTAACACGCCATAACCTAAAGATGCCGCGCGAGAACCACCACCTGAAAAAGTCATAATCACCAGATTTTCTTTTTGTAATGCCTGCTGCATCGCATTTTCTAAACGATATCCCTTTTGTGGATCTATTTTCTCAATCGTTTTAGTGGGATGATAAGTAATTGAATTGCACGCAGCAAGCAAAGCAATACTGCAAGCAAGTAAACTTGATTTGAAAGGAAAATGAGTAAATTTCATAACAGTATTCCTTTACTGTGACGTTATTTATCTATTATATCTTTTTTAAAGGATATATACGTTTTGTCAAGGCTTTGTATCAAAAATAAAATGTGACAAAGATCTCATTCTTTACATTTTGATCTCAATCAAAAGTGCTAAATAACATATAATAAAAGGGTCTATTATTTATTTAACAATTATAAAAAAGGAATAAACATGAAAACATTGAGTGAATTTATTGTTGAACGCCAAGCGGAGTACCCAAATGCAAAAGGGGAACTTAGTGGTATTTTGTCTTCTATTCGTTTATTAGCAAAAATCATTC
>OGEK01001765.1_pt1 | contig 12643 bp, 10 predicted proteins | sample 1570641 | NCBI WGS metagenome assembly OGEK01 (sample SAMEA2582136, study PRJEB24529) | metagenome | biome: Human gut stool | place: China | collected 2011
GGTTTGTGTGGATTTTATTGGGAATTCTGATCTGCCAGGCAGTTTTTGCCAGAATCCTGTTTTACGCGGGAGCAGTCTATCTGGCATTTACATCCGCAATCGCTGTCTGTGTGTTGACGATGCATGCGGGAATTTATGGGATCCTGCGCTTTTTCGGACTTGTATTTCCGCAGGGATTCTTTTATACATTGGCGGCTTATCTTTTATGGATCATGGTCGTGGAGCAGGCGGATGGAAAAGAGAAAATCAGGTTATGGATGATGGTATTTTTCATGGTGCTTGGAATTATATCTGAGATATTCATAAATCCAAATTTCTCAGCGCTGATCTTCCAACTGTTTTAGAAAGACATATCTGAAAATCGTGGATTTGAATTAGGACATCAACGGAAGAGACAATATCTGACGAAAGGCGTTGAAGGCGTGGTACGGTAGTCAGGACAATGGGGCGGAAAAGTGGAATTTTCCCAGGAAATACGCGGCTTTCAGCCCTTTTTTTTATAAAAAAATTTTGTGCATTTTGACAAGATATTGCCATTGTGGATATATACAGTTCCATATCTAGCGATTAGTTATGTAAAATAGTCTAAAATGGGATCCAAGTGGGAAAAATCCGTTTGATTTTGCCCTAAAATGGGACTATAATGTAGAAAAATACTGGTTTTGCCGGGAAAAACAGTGTATCGGGGGGATGGTGGAAAACTTAGGCCTATGTCCCCTGTTTCCCAAAGGCAGACATCGTGAAACTAAAAAACAGATAGAGTATAAACGTGTATAGACACAGGTGCTGAAAATTTCGAACAGGAAAATTTTGTGTAACTGTTCTGTGGATTTGCGCACTTACTGCGCTGACCAGGAGAAAACATAAGCTGGTGAAGCTGCTGAATAGTTATGATTTCGTATAGGATCGTGAAAAGCGCGGATAACTGTGTCTGGAAATGAACGGGGAAAAGGTATGAGAGAGGAAATTCAAACCTTCATAAACTATATGGAGGAAGAAAAACACGCGTCAAAAAATACAACGCTTTCTTATCAGAGAGATCTGTTAAAAATGGCAGATTATCTGGAGGAAAACGGAATCACAGACTGCGGGAAAGTGACAAAGACGGCGTTAAATTCCTATATCCTTTTCCTGGAGAAAGAAGGAAAAGCAGCGTCGACAGTTTCGAGGGCATTGGCATCCACGAGATCGTTCTTTGGTTGGCTGTTTAAGGAAGAAAAGATCCGCCGTGATCCGGCAGATTCGATGCATGCGCCGAAGATCGAGAAAAAGGTGCCTGTGATCCTCACAGTTGACGAGGTGACGAAACTCCTGGAGCAGCCGTCCGGCGCGAATCCGAAGGAGATCCGCGATAAGGCAATGCTGGAACTCTTATACGCGACAGGGATCCGCGTGACGGAACTCGTGAATCTAAAGCTCTCCGATGTAAATATGTCTATCGGCTTTATCACCTGCCGCGATGAGCACAAGGAGCGGATGATTCCCTTTGGCCATGCGGCGAAGGACGCTCTTGCGAAATATCTGGAGTCTGCCCGTGAGACATTTTTAAAAGGAACACGATCGGAACTGCTGTTTACAAATTACAGCGGCAGAGCCATGAGCCGTCAGGGATTCTGGAAGATTATCAAATACTACGGGGACCGGGCAGGAATCGAGGAAGACATCACACCCCACACTCTGCGCCATTCTTTCGCGGCGCACCTCTTAAGCAATGGCGCTGACATGCGTGCCGTCCAGACCATGATGGGTCATTCCGACCTGGCATCCACCCAGATGTACACGGCATATGCCATGGACAGCGCGGTCAGAGAGGCGTACCAGGGGGCGCATCCAAGGAAGTAAATGTGAAAACTTAGGCTAGAAGGCAAAAATCCAATCGGCGAAGCCGATTTTGAATGGATTGGAGAAGGAAAAACGCTTACTGGTCATCAGTAGTTGTTTATAAAATATGAAAAGAGCACCTGCGTCTCCAATGTTTTGGAAAATGTCTTAAAACATTGGAGCGCAAAGATGCTCTTTTTTCTATTTTATATGTGTGGTTTTCAGCATACAGATTTAAAAGAAGCTTTTTACTGCCTTATTTCTGATCGATCCTCGCGAGGATACTTCTCGCAACAGAAAGTCCATTCGCGGATGCCTGCTGAAGTCCGCGGGTCACGGATGCACCGTCACCGATAGCGCGGAGACCGTGGATGTTTGTCTCGAAGTCCTTATCGACAACGACCTTGTTGGAGTAGAATTTAACCTCCACTCCGTAAAGCAGTGTCTCATCGCTGGCGATACCCGGAGTTACCTTGTCGAGGGCCTTTAACATCTCCTTGATGTCCACCATGATGCGGTGCGGGAGAACTAAGGAAAGGTCGCCCGGAACGGCATCCTTTAAGGTCGGGATGATGTTGTTTCTGCAGAGACGTTCCTCCGTGGTGCGGCGGCCTCTCTGGAAATCACCGAAGGTCTGGACCAGGATCTTTCCGTCGCAGAGCATGTTGGACAGCTGGGTTTGCCGTACTCGATCGGGGTCTTGAAGGGCTTTGTGAAGTTCTTGGAAACCAGGATCGCAAAGTTTGTGTTGTTTGTCTTATATTCTTTTGATTTATAAGCGTGACCATTTACGACAGCCAGGCCGTTCTCATAGTATTCGGTAGCAACCTCACCGGACGGGTTCGTACAGAATGTACGGACCTTATCGTCGAAGGTCGGTGTGTAGTATACAAGCTTTGCCTCGTAGAGGTTCTTGTTGAGGAACTCCATGACCTCGTCGCGGACCTCAACACGGACGCCGATGTCGACGGTTCCTACTTCGGTATCGATTCCGTGGTCATCGCAGATGTGGGAGAACCAGTCGGAGCCTTCACGTCCGATGGCGGAGACGACCTCATCTGCGTAGTATGTCTCATCTTTATCGGTGATAACACCCCTTGCGGCACCGTCCTCGATGATGATATCCTTGACCATGGTGTTGAATTCCATGTGGATTCCGTTGGCGAGAAGGTGTTCCTGCAGTCTTGTGTAAATCTTATAGCCTTCCTCCGTTCCGAGGTGGCGGATCGGACACTCGATGAGCTTTAAGTTTGCATTGATGGCTTTCTTGCGGATCTTGCGGATCTCCTGCTGTTTGTCAACACCGTAGACGTTCTTATCAGCGCCGAACTGCAGATAGATATCGTCGGATTCCCGGATGAGTTCAGTTGCCTTGTCATATCCTAAGATCTCCGGCAGATTTCCGCCGACATCCGGGGAAAGGGAGAGCTTGCCGTCGGAGAAAGCTCCTGCTCCGGCGAAACCGGTGGTGATAGAACATGGTTTGCAGCCCACGCACACCTTTGTTTTTCTCTTCGGACAGACACGTTTCTCGATCGGTCTTCCTTTTTCAATCATTAAAATATTCAGTTCAGGTTTTTCTTTGATCAGCTCATACGCGCAGAAGATTCCGGACGGGCCTGCGCCGATGATGATCACGTCAAAATGTTCTCCGGATTTCATATCACAAGTCTCCTTTCGGGTGAGTGGATAATTTCTGTACACATCATTTCTATTCTACCATGGAAGTTTCAGCGGTGCAAGAAAACGGAGGCAGATCAATACCCAGATCAATACAGAGTAATATAGAGTTAAGATGCTGCACATGGGCAGTCATTTTCTGCATGGAACATATCAACATTCCCCGCAAAGATTCCGTTCAGTCTGTAAAAAACAACGAAAAATATTGAAAATGGGTATTGACTTTAGGTAAAAATAGGATATAATCAACTCATAGGTTGTCCGACAAGTAAAAGAACAATCTTATCCGCCCAGCAAGCAGAATAATAAAGAAGCAGGTAACGCGCGAGGATGAAAATAAAAACAGTCAATATTACGGATCAGGTCGTTGAGTATCTGAAGGAAAATATTGAATCCGGAAAATGGAACATCGGCGAAAAGATTCCGTCTGAAAACCAGATGGTTATGGAACTTGGAGTCAGCCGTTCCAGTATCCGATCGGCACTTCAATATCTGATCGGGATTGGTGTTCTGAAAAGCTATCAGGGAAAAGGAACGTTCCTGATCAACACTCAGGTTGAAAACTGGGACGAGGCAGAATACAAGATCACATCGGAAGATTGTATGGATATCTGCAAAGTACTGGAATTCAGAAAGATTCTGGAGCCGGGGGCATGCGTACTCGCAATGGAAAACTGCGATGAAAAAACAGTTGCCGCTCTGGAAGTTTATCTGGAACAGATGAAGGAATTTAAAGGAGACCGAGCGAAATTTGTCCGTGCAGACCTGAAATTTCATGAAGTTATCAGCCGGACCTCCGGCAATCCGCTTCTGGAAAAGAGTCTTCATAAAGTTTTTCTGGAATCCAGAAAGAACCATGAACAAATGAATGAGTTGTTCGGATATGAGACGGGACTTCACTACCACACGGAGATACTGGAAGCATTTAAAAATCATGATGCAGAAAGGGCTCGTGACGTAATGGAACAGCATCTTGGTGGTTCGATTGAGACATTGAAGATGTCTGGAAAGATCGAAGATCGTGAAGGCGGAACAGGAAAAAAATAAGCAATGAGTAAAACAGGGTGTCGGTTGCAGCGCAAAAGGCACCTTGATAATAAAACCAAACTTGTATGATGAGTAACAAGTCAAGAGACAATCAAGACAACTTGAAAATCTGCAAAATCAATAAACTGATTATGGCAACGTCTTATAAATAAAAGGATGAGGAGGAATATGGGATGTCAGTAAAGATTAGGGATATCCGGGTGATCTGTACGGCACCGGAAGGAATCAATCTTGTGGTCGTAAAGATTGAGACAAATCAGCCGGGGCTGTATGGACTTGGCTGCGCAACCTTTGCTTACCGCCATCTGACGGTAAAGCATCTGATTGAGGAGTATATGAAGCCGCTGCTTGTAGGGCGTCCGGTTGAAAATATCGAGGAGACCTGGCAGCTGATGCATCAGAACGGCTATTGGAGAAATGGCCCGATCGAGAATAACGCGATTTCCGGAATCGACATGGCGCTTTGGGATATCAAGGGAAAGATGGCAGGGATGCCGTTATACGAGTTGTTTGGAGGAAAAGTAAGGGAAGGAATTCCGGTCTACCGTCATGTGGACGGACGGGACATTAATGAGATCTGCGAGAATATTCAGATGTATCAGGAAATGGGGATTACCCACTTAAGATGCCAGTGCGGCGGTTACGGTGGACTTCCTTATGGACAGACACCTGAGACAGCACCAGAAGGCGCACATGATGGATTGTATCTCGATTCTAAGAAATACATCCGCGATACAATCCAGTTATTTGAACAGATTCGAGCGAAGATCGGTTACGATATGCAGCTTGTGCATGATGTCCATGAGCGGATTGCTCCGGCTGATGCGGTGGCGCTTGCGAAAGGTCTTGAACCGTTTGATCTTTTCTTTCTGGAAGATCCGGTTCCGTTAGAGCAGCTCTCCTGGCTTAGAAATTTAAGACAGCAGACGAGCATCCCGATCGCGCAGGGGGAACTGTTCAACAATCCGTATGAATGGAGAACCGTGATCGCAGAACAGCTCATCGATTTCATCCGTGTTCATATCAGCCAGGTTGGAGGAATTACACCGGCGAGAAAGCTTCAGATCTTTGCGGAGCAGTTTGGTGTTCGGACAGCATGGCACGGACCGGGGGATATGTCTCCGTTAGCCCATGCAGCAAATATCCACATCGACCTTGCGGCACAGAATTTCGGTGTTCAGGAATGGTCCGGGATCGAACCGCCGAACTTTGTGATTCAGGAATTAAAAGGACCGCACGGCGCGCTTCTTGATGTATTCCCAGGTATGCCGGAGTATCGGAAAGGCTATGTTTACGCGAATGATAAGCCAGGCCTGGGCGTCGATATCGATGAAACTGAGGCGGCAAAGTATCCGTGTGAAAACACCGTGACAACGTGGACACAGACAAGAGGACGTGACGGAGCACTTGTAACTCCGTAGATTTTCGGAAAAGGGAAAGGAGCTTAAAGAGGAATGAGCAAAAAGTCATCAGCTCTCGCAGCTGCAGGAATTCTCGCAGCAGCAGTTGTACTCAGCGGATTCAGCATCTACAAGGACAGTCATCAGAAGAACAGCACAGACGGAACGATCACGCTTCGAATGGCACAGACCTCATCACAGGCAGGAGCCATCGGACAGTCGATGGAAGCATTTGCAGACAGGATTTACGATGAGACCGAAGGAAAATATAAGATCGAGACATACCATAACGGACAGCTCGGAGCTGAGATCGATACGATCGAGGGATGTCAGATGGGAACGATCGATATCGCAGTCGTCAACCAGTCCACGATCGGAAACTTCATCAACGATTTTCAGGCACTGGACATTCCGTACCTGATCACATCGACCGAGCAGGCCGATGCCGTGTTCCTGGGGGATATCGGAACCCGTTTCCTCGACAAGCTTTCCGGCGTCCAGCTCTACGGACTGGGGATCTGGGAATCCGGTTTCCGCAACCTGACAAACAGCAAGCGGGATGTCAATTCGGTGGATGATGTCGCCGGACTGAAGATCCGTACCATGGAGAATCAGGTACATATCGCATTCTGGAAAGCAATGGGAGCAGATGCGACCCCGATGTCATGGGGCGAAGCTTACACAGCACTCCAGCAGGGTGCACTTGACGGACAGGAGAACCCGGCAACCGTTATCCTGACAAACAACGTCGCTCAGGTCAACAACCACCTTGCAATGACCGAGCATGCGTACTCGACCGTTTTCCTTGTCATGAGTCCTGAGACATGGGCATCCTTTGACGATGAGACAAAAGAAACCTTCAAACGTGTGATGGCTGAGTGCAGCATCGAGGAGAGAGAAATCAGTCGTAAGATGGATTCCGAGGCAGTCGCAGAGCTGGAAAAACAGGGAATGACCGTTACATATCCGGATAAGCAGCAGTTCATCGACAAGGCAGCAGACCTGTATGCGCAGTGGGAAGAACAGTATGGTGATATGATCTCTGAGATTCGGGCACTGTCAGTAAAGCAGTAGGAGGTGCGTTATGGAAAAATTCGCGGCAGCCTTTAAAAAAGTACAGAAAATCAATAAAGCGATCATCGGCGCAGTCCTTTTACTGATGATCGGAGTTGTATTCTTACAGACATTTTGCAGATTTGTTATATTTAAGAGCCTGACATGGTCGGAGGAACTTTCCAGATATCTGTTTGTGGCATTGATCGTTCTTGGAATCAACCTCGCGGCGACAGATCACCTGTTTGTCCGCATTGAGCTGATCGACGGATACCTGAAGGGAAAGGCACAGTATGTTATGGATGTGATCCGGAAAGGAATCGCCATTTATGTTAGTTTGATTCTTATGTATAGCGGCTACGGGCTTATTGAGATCGGTGGATATCAGATCAGCCCGGCAATGGGAATTTCAATGAGCCTGCTTTACGGGATCATGTTTATCGGATTTATTATGAATTTCCTCGCATTGATCGTAGATACCTGGGAGGAATTTGGAAAAGAGAAGGAGGTAGGCTGATGCAGACTGCAGCTATTGCTTTGATCGTTGTCCTGCTTGTCGGCATGGCATGCGGACTTGAAATTACATGGGCATTGGGGTTATCATGTATTGCAGCGGTTCTTCTTGACCCGAAGCTTACATTTGTAGTGATCGCACAGAGAATTTTCGCAAACTCCAACAGCTTTTCCATGCTGGCGATCCCGGCATTCATGCTCGCCGGTGACGTTATGTCAAAGGGCGGACTTTCCAAACGTCTCGTTGCCTTTGCAGATTCCCTCGTCGGCTGGATCTCCGGCGGAATCTCCCTGGTATCTATCGTTGCCTGCACATTCTTTGCAGCAATTTCCGGTTCCTCTGTTGCTACAACAGCGGCCATCGGCGGACTGATGTACCCGGAGATGGTAAAGCGCGGCTATCCGGAATCTTATGCGGCAGCCGTTCAGGCGATCGGAGGAACACTTGGAATCGTAATTCCGCCGAGTATCGTGCTCGTTATTTACGGTAATATCACAGGAACAGACGTAGGCGCACTCTTAATGGCCGGCATTCTTCCCGGTGTTGTCTGCAGCGTTTTTCTTTGCCTCTATGCTTACTACAAAGCAAAGAAATGCGGATTCCCGAAATCCGACCAGTTTTCCTTCAAGAGATTTCTTGTTTCCTTTAAAGACGCAGTATGGGCGCTGATCATGCCGGTCATCATTCTCGGAGGTATTTACGCCGGAATCTTTACACCGACAGAGTCCGCAGTTGTTGCCGTTGTTTATGGTCTGATCGTATGCCTCGCTGTTTATCGCGAGATCAGCATGAAGACGATCTGGGAGATCGTTGAGAATACAGCAGAGGGAACTGCAAACCTGATGATCCTTGTTGTGACAGCGCAGATGTTTGGCTGGCTTATCTCTTATTATCAGATCCCGCAGGCAGTGACGAACTTCATGCTCGCATTTGTCTCTAATAAATATATGTTCTGGGCGATCATCATCATCCTTCTGACGATCTGCGGTATGTTCCTGGAAGTTGGAGCAACAAACCTGATCCTCGGACCGATCCTTGCTCCGATCGCAGCTGCATTCGGCATCGATCCGGTACAGTTCGGACTTGTATTCGTATTCCTTCTTGCAATGGGACAGGCGACACCGCCTTTCGGAACCTGCATGTTCGTGGCATGTGGAATCAGCAAACAGTCCGTTGGTCAGGTGTCAAAGCATCTGGTTCCGTTCGTTGTAGTAGAGATTCTCTGCGGAATCTTATTTGCACTTGTTCCGGGAATTTCACTGCTGCTCCCGTCGATCATAGGATAACATGGAATGAACCGGTTATAGATAAAACAAAGTCTTTTAGAAAAAGGAGAATGAATCATGGCTGAAATGATGAAAGAAGTCGTTGTTGTAGAACCGCATAAATATGAGGTGCGTGAGGTTGAGATTCCGGAACTTGCAAACGAGGATGAAGTCCTTATCCAGATGAAATCCGCAGGTGTATGCGGAAGTGACCATCACATTTGGCATGGCTCCAATCCGTGCTCTACATATCCGAGAATTCCGGGACATGAGAACGCCGGTGTGATCGCAAAGATCGGTAAAAACGTAAAAAATGTGAAAGTGGGTGACCATGTTATCGTGGATCTTCTCTCCTCCTGCGGAACCTGTTACCAGTGTACGCATGGAAGAAAGAACGTGTGCGAGCATGTAAAAGTAAGAGGTTCCGGAGCAGATGGCGGCTGGAGACAGTATTTCACAGCGCCGACGAAGGAAGTATACAAGATTTCCGATTCTGTCAAGTGGGAAGATGCGGCACTTGTTGAGCCGTTTGCAATCGGTTCCCACTGCACAGGACGCGGTCGCGTGGTCGAAGATGATGTCGTATTTATCCTTGGTACAGGAACGATCGGTTCCATTATCTTACAGACATGTAAGGCGAAGGGCTGCAAGACCGTGATTTGCTGTGATATCAGCGATTCTTCCCTTGAGCGCGCAAAAGAATACGGCGCTGACTATGTGATCAATTCCAAGACTCAGGATGTTGTTGCGGAGATCCAGAAGATCACAGACGGACATGGCTGCACCGTAGCGTTTGACTCTGCATGCTTCCCGGGTTCCCTGACGATGTGCCTGCAGCCGGGGATCCTCTGCAACGCGGGCCGTATGGTACCGATGGGATTCTGTACAGAAAAAGAGGGAATCACACAGGCGATGATCAATCAGAGAGAGCTTGACATCATTGGCTCCAGAATGTCTCAGGATGCGTTCGAGCCGACGATCGCAAGAATGGAAAAGGGTGAGTATATCACCGAGGGCATCGCAACAACATTCATCAAATTCAGCGAGATTGATAAGGTCTTCCATCTGATGGATCATCCGGATGAGTCAGCGAAGAAGATGGTAATCCTGTTTGACTAAGAGAAATCTGAGAGGAGAATATGATCATGGAATTATTTAATATTGAAGGAAAAAAAGCGATCGTAACAGGCGGAACAAGAGGACTTGGTTATGGAATGGCAGAAGGTCTGATGGAGGCAGGATGTGAGGTCGTGATCGTTGGAACTTCCGATAAGGTCTATGATGTGGCAAAAGGATTCTGCGACCGCGGCTTCAAGTGCCACGGTGTAAAAGCAGATTTCAGCAAGCGGGAGCAGGTATATCAGGGATTCAATGACTGTGTGGCTGCACTTGGCGACGATCTTGACATTATTGTAAACGCACATGGTATCCAGAGACGTCATAGTGCGGAAGTATTCCCGATCGAAGAGTGGGATGAAGTTCTCAATGTAAACTTAAATTCTGTATTCATTCTTTGTCAGGAAGCTGCAAAGATCATGTTGAAGAAGGGATATGGAAAGATCATCAACATCGCATCTATGGTATCCTGGTTTGGCGGACAGACTGTTCCAGCTTACACAGCAGCAAAGGGCGGCGTGACACAGCTCACCAAGGAACTCAGCAATGACTGGATTGCAAGAGGCGTCAACGTCAATGCGATCGCGCCGGGTTATATGGCAACAGAGATGAACTCCGCGCTGCTTGATCCGAAGAATCCAAGATATCAGCAGATCACCGAGCGTATTCCGGCAAATCGCTGGGGTACTGGCGATGACATGAAGGGTGCCTGCATCTTCCTTGCATCCCATGCCAGCGACTATCTGGGCGGAGCGATCATCCCGGTAGACGGCGGATATCTTGTAAAATAACATAGGTGCAAATGAAAATGCCGTCCGGAAAGTCCCCGGGCGGTATTTTTTTGCAGGCACGATCGTATCTATGAATTTGTCTAAAAAATAACGTTAAACAAAAGATTATTAAGCAAAACAAATAAAATACTTGATTCATTTAATAATTGCGTGGTAAAATCGACAATATGTTAAGAAATAAATTCAATAAGCCATAGAGGGGAAAGCAGACATGCCTGCGTGAGCAGGTGTGACCGATGAAAAAAGATTGCAGAGGAGAGGATCATATGAGCAGATTGGAGATCATGTCCCCGACCCGCGCGCGGATCGTGATGGAGGGACTTTATAAAGATCTGGAACGAAGAATCGAGTCGAGTCCGCCGGGGCTCTGTCCGGTTGATATGGCCAGAGCATTTCTGGAGCTGTGCCATGCGCAGACCTGCGGAAAGTGTGTGCCGTGCCGGATCGGTCTCGGACAATTGAACCAGCTGATCCGGGATGTATTAAACGGAAAAGCGACAATGGACACGCTGGAGCTTATGGAAAAAACGGCGCTGTCGATCATGGACTCCGCCGATTGCGCCATCGGCTATGAGGCGGCGAACATGGTCTACAAGGGACTCATCGGCTACCGCGATGACTATGTGGAGCACATCAGGAACGGGCGCTGTACCTGTACCTACAACCAGCCGGTTCCCTGTGTCGCGATCTGTCCTGCCCATGTGGACATCCCGGGCTATGTGGCGCTTGTGGAAGAGGGAAGATACGCCGACGCGATCCGTCTGATCCGCAAGGACAACCCGTTCCCAACCACCTGCGGCTTTATTTGTGAGCATCCCTGCGAGGCGAGATGCCGCCGGAACATGGTGGATGATGCGGTCAACATCAGAGGCCTCAAGCGGTTTGCGGCGGACTACGCAGGCTTTGTGGATCCGCCGGAATGTGCTCCGTCAACGGGAAAGAAGGTCGCTGTCCTCGGCGGAGGCCCTGGTGGTTTAAGCGCAGCTTACTACTTACAGCTCATGGGACATCAGACTACCGTATATGAGATGCTTCCGAAGCTTGGCGGCATGCTCCGCTACGGAATCCCGAACTACCGTCTCCCAAAGGATCGGCTGGATGACGATATCAACGCAATCTTAAAGACAGGAGTGGAAGTAAAACAGGGCTTAAAGATCGGCGTGGACATTACGATCCAGGAACTTCGGGAACAGTATGACGCGGTGCTCATCACCATCGGTGCCAGCACGGATAAAAAGCTTGGACTTCCGGGCGAGGACGCGGACGGCGTGCTCTCCGCAGTACAGTTCTTAAGAAGTGTTGGAAAAGACGAGATCATCGATCTGACCGGAAAAGAAGTCGTTGTCATCGGCGGCGGAAACGTGTCCATGGATGCGGTCCGAACGGCGAAGAGACTGGGTGCGAAGAAAGTCAGCATTTTATATAGAAGACGAAGAAACGATATGACAGCGCTGCCGGGAGAGATCGAGGGCGCTGTCGCCGAAGGTATCGAGATCGTGACCTTAAAGGCCCCGGCGTCCCTGGATGTCGGCGAGGATCACAAGATCCACGGCATCTACGCGACTCCGCAGATGATCAGCGCGATCAGGGATGGACGTGCCAGCGTGAAGCCGACAGGCGAGCCGGATGTCTACATCCCATGCGACATCCTCATCAAGGCCATCGGACAGGATATCGAGTCCGGACATTTCGAGAAGGCCGGGATCCCGGTATCCCGCGGCAAGATCGTCACCTTAAAGAGCGGCGCTTTTGAGAACATGCCTGGCGTATTCGCGGGTGGCGACTGCTCCAGCGGTCCGGCTTCCGTCATCAAAGCCATCGCGGCGGCGAAGGTCGTTGCGGCGAACATCGATGAATACCTCGGCTACCACCACGAGATCACCAGCGGTGTGGAGAGCCCGCAGCAGAATGGACTGAAATTTATCCTCCTCGGTAGCAGAGCGGGAGCACAGAATC
>OGEK01001766.1_pt1 | contig 12643 bp, 13 predicted proteins | sample 1570641 | NCBI WGS metagenome assembly OGEK01 (sample SAMEA2582136, study PRJEB24529) | metagenome | biome: Human gut stool | place: China | collected 2011
ATTAATGCTTCAATTGTATACGTTGCTTCTGCACCCGCAAATTTTTCTTTATCCGTCTTACGTCCCTTTACAACCGGAATAGCAAGCACCTGTTCACAGAAATCCGCATAAACATTTAACATCTGCTGTGTTCTTGCCTCAGCTTCTTCTGCTGTTGCATGTGCTGTGTGGCCTTCCTGCCATAAGAATTCCCTTGAACGAAGGAACGGTCTTGTTTCCTTTTCCCATCTTACAACGGAACACCACTGGTTGTATACCTTTGGCAAATCTCTGTAAGACTGGATTTCATCTTTATAAAAATCACAAAACAGTGTTTCGGAAGTCGGTCTGACACACAGTCTTTCCTGAAGCGGATTTAAGCCGCCGTATGTTACCCATGCAACTTCCGGTGCAAAGCCTTCTACATGGTCTTTTTCACGCTCTAACAGGCTTTCCGGAATGAACATCGGCATATATACATTTTCAACGCCTGTTTCCTTAAATCTTCTGTCCAGTTCCTTCTGGATATTTTCCCAGATTGCATAACCTGCCGGTTTAAAAATCATGCAGCCCTTGACACTGGAATATCCCATCAGTTCTGCTTTTTTTACAACATCTGTATACCACTGGGCAAAGTCCACATCCATGGATGTAATTGCCTCAACTAACTTCTTCTCTTCAGCCATGATTCTCCTCCATTTTCCTCGCAATCGCTAGATAGCTTCAAGTGTACCACGTTCCCCCCGCATTTTCAAGAACACTTGCAAAATATCTTATGAGTGCTTTCATCATACAGTATGACAACGGTCCTAAAATAAATCCCAAAATTCCATACACCATAATGCCCGTAAATATGACCATCAGCATTGTAAAAGGTGCAATGCCCAGCCGGTCGCCCATACATTTTGACTCCATGATTTCGCGGACAAAATACGTCATCACATACACGGACAGCAGTACCACACCGGCATAGTAATTGCGAAACAGCAGTAAAATAACCGCCCACGGAATCAGTACCGTCCCCGTGCCAAAAAACGGCAGTGCATCCACCAGTCCGATTAAAATGCCAATCACAACCGCATACGGATTGTGAATAAGCAGCAATCCCGCAATACAGATTCCGGCATTAATAAGCATGATGATAAGTTCTACTTTAAAATAAACCTGTATCAGTTTTTTGAGTTCCAGTGTCAGCGCACAGCCTTCCTCCCTGAAAATGCTTTTTTCCCGCCATTTTCTTACCTTTTCAAGCACACCGGATAAATACACTACGGAAATCAGGCACACAATGACCGCACCTGCAATAACTGCCGTGTTTACAAGAATCGGAAAGGAAATCCGCAGCACACTGCTAACAACTTCTTCCGGCTGTCCGTTTCGGAATAAAGTCCCGTGTCCGTCTCCCGCGTCATAATGACCTTCACATCATCCTGTTCCAGGTACGTTTTCAACCGCTCCGCCACAGCCAGGTTGATATCTTTCTCCAGGCTCCCGTCGACTCCAACCTTGCCGGGATCTGTTCCGCCGTGTCCGGCATCGACCACCACCACCGGTGTCTCTTTTATGTAGGCGTCACCGCTCCCCGTCACACGAATACTCCCATATTTCACCGCCATGACCACCATGGCGAGCAGGCATATGCCGAGAACCGGCTCTATCACTTTCTGCTTCATGCTCTGTTTCCCCGAAAATCCGCTCTTCATAATACTCTATTTCATGGGAAACCTGTTTATGTGCGGATTTTCTTATCTCCGTTCAATCCCACACAAGTTCTGGATTCTGGCTTCCGCTCTTATCGTCATCATCAGCTGAATCCCCATATTCCCCTCAGTGTTTTCAAATCTTTTCATATACTTTCCTGCATTGACACGTCAATATGCCATCTGTATAATAGAGTCAGACAACATGAAAGGTCAGGTTTTTAACATGGCAAATGAAAAATTGAAATTCGTCTGCGATTACATGGAAGGCGCCCATCCAGCTATCATGAATGAGCTGCTCGCCACAAATATGATGCAGACCTCCGGGTACGGTCTCGATGAGTTCTCCGAATCTGCCCGGGATAAGATCCGCAAAGCCTGCGGCGCTCCAAACGCGGAAGTCTATCTCCTCGTGGGCGGCACCCAGACAAACGCTACCGTGATCGACGCGCTTCTCCGCTCCTATCAGGGCGTTCTCTGTGCGGAGACCGGGCACATCGCAGTCCATGAGGCCGGTGCCATCGAATTCGGCGGACATAAAGTGCTCCCGCTGCCCCATACATATGGAAAGATCACAGCCGCCCAGGTCACCTCTTATATGGATACTTTTTTATCTGATGATAATCATGAGCACATGGTTATGCCGGGTATGGTCTATATCTCCCAGCCTACGGAATACGGAACCCTGTATTCCCTGGAAGAACTGACCGACCTCAGCGAGGCATGCCGTAAGTACCATCTCCCTCTCTATGTGGATGGTGCGAGACTTGCCTACGCTCTCGCTTCCCCGGAAAATGACGTGACATTAAGGGATCTTGCGAGACTTTGCGATGTCTTCTATATCGGCGGAACAAAGTGCGGAGCGTTCTTCGGCGAGGCGGTCGTAATCCCGGATCCAGCGCTGATTTCTCACTTTTTTACAATCGTAAAGCAGCATGGTGCACTTTTCGCGAAGGGCCGCATTCTTGGGATCCAGTTCGATACTTTGTTCACGGATGATCTATACCTTCATATCGGGGAGTCTGCCCTCACCTGCGCAGCCGCGATAAAATTGGCGTTAAAGGAAAACGGTTACCAGTTCTTCCTTGAGACTCCGACAAACCAGATCTTTATTATTCTGGAGGACGAAGTCCTGCACCGCCTGGAAGAGCAGGCGGAATTCAGCTTCTGGGAAAAATATGATGACTCCCATACCGTGATCCGGATCGCCACAAGCTGGGCGACAACGAAGGAACACACTGACGCGCTGATCGAGCTTTTAAAGATGAACCGGACTTGACCTGATGCTCCCGTACAGCGTCTGGTTCCGTCCAATATTACATACTTCAGGAGGTATTTCCATGACTGACAGGCAACAGCTGATCGTAAACAACGTAGATACCGCAAAACAGCTCATCCTCGACGCGGAGCGCTGGATCTGGGCTCATCCGCAGACCGGCTACACCGAGTGGCAGGCTCACGACTATCTCGTAGAGAAATACGAGGCACTTGGATACACACTCGTCAAAGCCGGAAACATTCCGGGCTTTTACACCGATGTTGAGACAGGAAAACCAGGCCCGAAGGTAGCGATCTTCGGTGAGCTGGATGCCCTCGACATCGCGAACCATCCGGAATCCGTAAACGGAATGACCCACTGCTGCGGACATAACGCCCAGTCCGCTGCACTTTTAGGAATCGCAGCCGCATTGAAACAGCCCCACGCCCTCGACGGTCTCTGCGGATCCATCCGCCTCGTTGTCGTTCCGGCTGAGGAAATGATCCAGCTTGCATTCCGTGAGGAACTCCGCCAGAAAGGCATCATCAAGTACAACGGCGGTAAGACCGAGTTCATGTACCGTGGTCTCTTAGATGGTGTCGACATGGCTATGATGGTTCACGGCATGACAAAAGGCTCTGGTGTCAATGAGGACGGCGATACCGATCTTGACTTTCAGGCACTGCTCGGAATGAACGGATGTATAGCGAAAAATATCCGCTACAAAGGAAAATCTGCCCATGCAGGCGGAGCTCCCCATATGGGAGTCAACGCGGAGTATGCCGCTATGCTGGGTCTCCAGGCATGCAACGACCTCCGTGAGACATTCCAGGAGAAAGATACGATCCGCTTCCATCCGATCCTCATGGGCGCAAACTGCGCCGTAAACATTATCCCGGATGAGATGAAGATCGAGAGTTATGTCCGTGGAAAATCCTTAGAGGCGATCAAACGCGAGAATATCAAGGTAAACCGTGCGCTGACCGGTGCCGCACTGTCTATGGGCGCAGGCGTTGAGCTGAGCGACCGCCCTGGTTACGCTCCGGAGTATCATGATCCGACATTCATGAAGCTGGCTGAGGACTGCTGCGTGGCACTTTGCGGAAGAAAGAAAGTTGTCTTCGACTATAACGGCTGGAGCACCGGTTCCTCCGATTTCGGCGATGTCACCTGCGTAATGCCGGGCGTGCAGATCAACGCGGGCGGCGCTGTCGGCACACTCCACGGCATCGACTTCCAGATCACCGATCCGAACCGCATGTGCGTGAACGCCGCAAAGGTTCAGCTCTTCCTCGTAGATGCCCTGCTCTCCAACAATGCTGTGGCAGCAAAAGAGATCATCGCAAACTACAAGCCGCAGTACCCGTCTATCAAGGCATACCTTGATGCCATCGACGCACTGACACTTGATAAGGATGCTGTTCGATATGATGAAAAGGGAAACGCGATTGTAGATTTCCAGAACTAAGCAACCCAATTTCCTTCCGGGCAGCGCAATGCCACCGAACATTTCCCAAAAGCATTGTCTGTTCATTTCCAATCATATACAGCTTATATAAACGTCCGTCGGAGATGTCCTATGTCTCCGACGGATTTTTTGCTTTTCCTCCTTCCTTTCCCCATCAACAACGTATTCTCCAGTTTTCTCTTGCTCTTTTTGTTTCCTGCGATAAAATACTTTCAAAAACAGAAAGGTATGATAATACTATGAGAAAAACTGCTCTTCCCACAGACCGTCTTTCTGAAACGGCCCGTCAAAAACTCTCCAGGTTCGAAGCGTGGCTGCTCCGGAATGGAAAATCTTACCAGACGATCCGTTCCTATCTCTATACTGCCAGGCATTTTCTTTCCCTGTACCCCGAAGTCACACATGACAATCTGATGCTCTATAAATGCTATCTCATCGACAGGTACAAGCCCAACACCGTAAATTTGAGGATCCGCGCAATGAACTGTTTTATGGAATTTCTCGAGCTTCCTGACTCCAGGGTCCTTATGGTCCGCCTTCAACAGAAACCATTTCTGGAAAATGTGATCAGCCAGGCCGACTATGAGTACCTGAAAAAATGTCTTCTGCGTGACGGAAAGCCTACCTACTACTTTGCCGTGCGGATCATGACCGCCACTGGCGTGCGGATCAGCGAACTTCTCCAGATCCGTGTGGAAGATATGATCCGCGGTCAGATGGACCTGTACTCAAAAGGTGATAAGATCCGGCGGATCTACTTCCCGCAAAATGTCCAGGAGACCTGCCTGCTGTGGCTTCAAAACGAAAAGCGCACCAGCGGCAGCTTATTTTTAAACCGTTTCGGAAATCCGATCACCACAAACGGGATCCGGGATCAGCTTAAGGTTTTTGCACTTCGATACAATCTGGATCCATCTGTCGTACATCCCCATGCATTCCGGCATCTGTTTGCCAAAAATTTTATAGAAAAATGTGATGATATTGCGCTCCTGTCCGACATTCTCGGACATGAGAGTATTGAGACTACCCGCATTTATCTGCATAAAAGCAGTACCGAACAACAGAACCTTTTCAATCAGATCGTAAACTGGTAAAATTCCTGCTGCCCTGTTATTATTCAAAGGATACACTATGAAAGAACTTCCAAAAGACCAGGAAAACCTGGCAGAATCATTTAGATTATATTTAAGAAAAAAGAATATGTCTGGAAATACCGGAGATGCGTATGGACGGACGATCAGGCAGCTTCTGTCCATCTATCCCGTTCCAACCGAATCTCTTCTCCGGAAATACCGGAGTCTTCTGATTGCCAATTACCGCCCCGCAACGATCAATCAGCGGATCTACGCCGTAAATCATTTTCTTCTTTTCCTGGAGGAAGAACATCCGGAACTCTCCCCGGATCTCTCCGGCTTCCGTCTTCGCTCGGTAAAGATTTCCCGGGACACCTTCCAGGATTCCATCATCACAAACGAGGACTGTGAGACGCTCCAACGGAACCTGAAAGCAGAACACCACGACTTCTGGTATTTCATCGTCCGTTTTCTGGTGACCACCGGTGCCAGGGTCAGTGAGCTGGTGCAGATCAAGGCGGAACATTTAGCCTGCGGGTATCTTGATCTCTACTCCAAAGGTGGGAAGATCCGCCGCATCTACATCCCGGATTCCCTCTGTCAGGAGGCAAAAGCCTGGTGTGGCCGCCGCGGTATCACCTCCGGCTTTCTTTTTGTGGGAAAAAATGGACGCCCCGTGACGACCAGAGGCATCCATTCCCAATTAAAACACTATGCAGTCCGGTATGGCATCGATCCTGATACCATGTACCCTCATTCTTTCCGCCACCGGTTCGCGAAGAATTTTCTGGCTCGCAGCAGCGATATCTCTCTATTGGCGGATCTTCTCGGGCATGAGAGCATCGAGACCACCCGCATCTACCTCACACGTTCCAGCAAGGAACAGAAACTCCTGCTGGACAAGATGGTGACCTGGTAGGTCCGGCGTAAAAGCGCCATTATGATCTTAGTTCCACTGGATGGAATCCCACGCGGCAGAATCCTCAAACCCCAGTTTCCAGCACGCGACTCCCGCCAGATCGTTCTGACGGACCACGTTCATCTTTTCTTTCAAGGACCGCTCCTCCTCCATCCAGAGGAACTGGGCACCGTCATTTGTCTGTTTCTCACCGTAATATTGGGCGGTATCCGCCTGCCAGGTAAGCTCCACCTGGTTATTGTCTACCCACTTCTTCGCATCCGCAATTCCCATCGCCTTGGAGGTGATGGATCCGTCCCCGGCTTCGATCCAGAGTCTCGTGTAGAACGGAACGGCATTGATCAGCTTCTCCTTCGGGACATCCTCGAGCATTCCGGAGATTCCATTCTTCACGTAGCTGATAGAGGACACAGAGCCCGGCTCGCCGCCCGCAAAGTGCTCATCATATCCCATCATAATCACATAATCCGCAACAATTCCCTGTTCTTTCAGGTTATAGAAGCTGTTGTATCTCGCCGGAACATAGTTGTCCACGGACAGGACAATGCCTTTCTGGCGGCACGGGATCGATAATTCCCGGATAAATTCGATATAATGGACGCCCGCCTCTGTTTTCAGGCTCTCAAAATCAAGGTTCAGACCATCCAGGTCATATTTTTCCGCATCCGCGATCAGGCTGTCGATCAGCTTGCGGCGGGTGGAGGTGGATGCTAACAGCGTCTCCGTCTGGACATCGGCACTGAAGTTGTCGATCAGCGCCCATACCTGGAGCCCCTTTGCATGGGCCTTCGCCACATAATCTTTGCTCGCCAGTGACCTATAGTTTCCGTTGTTGCCTGTCAGGGAAAACCATGTCGGGGAGATCACGTTCATCCCTTTTGTCTTTGCCACAATGCTGCCAAAGGTATTGTTTCCGTCCTGGCTTGTTACCTGGTGCCAGCCGAGAACGATCTTTCCGCTCATGCTGGTATTCTTGTATACAGGAGCTGTGAAATTTCCGGAAAATTTCTGGCTCTCCGCGGCTGCCAGGCGCTTATTTTCCACATATCCGATATTTCCGTCGGAAGATGCGACCTTGGACCATTTCTCCATCGTATCGAGAACGGTCACCGTATCGTCCTCTGCGAGGTCTGTGAGGATCTTACTCTTTACGCCGCCTTTTACTCGCAGACTTCCAGCCTTTTTCACCCGCGCTATATTTCTTGTTCCCCAGTCATTGATCAGGACACGTCTTCCATCCCCGGAGTCAAAGGTCTGGATCTGCACATCCGTATAGTTTGCGATCAAACCCAGCGTCAGATAGACCTCATCATCTTTTACAAGAAGCAGCGGAGCGCCGTTGGCCCCCTTTGTCTCCGCGTCCGCATAGACGATCTGGTCCGGGAGCGCGTATACGAGAAGGTCTTCCGTGCTGTCCCAGTAGAACCGCTCATTAATGTGGTCATTCACCCAGGAGACCGGCAGATACGTCTGTCCATTTTCATAGATTCCTGTCTGCTCCTGCCGCTCATAGTTATAGAGGATCGCGGTCTCATCCCCGGACACATCATAGACTTCCGCGAGATCCGCCCGCTCTTTCGTCGGCATATACCGGTCCAGTACCTGGAAACCGACAAATCCCACGGCGATCAGGATGATCAGACCGACAGCAACCAATACAGGAACTACTTTTCTCATTCGTTATCACTCTTTCCGCACGCCGGTTCCCAGAACTCTGCGTTCATTTCCGTCTCTCACCGGCGGCATGCTGAATCGTTATTTATTACGGATGATCCGGCAAGGTATACACAGATCGTATACTTTGCCGGATCTTCAAGATAGCTTAAGTATACCACAACGCGGAATGTCTGTCTGTTAACTTTTTGTAACGAATTGTTGTCAGCAGTCTTACGAATCATCTGGCAGAACGATCCCCCAGCTGTTGAATCTATATTACTTCGTACATATAACCTGGTTCATTTCCGTGCGATTTACTGCTATCCAGTACCGCCAGATCCATTCTATTCGGTATCCTCCGTCTTTCCTTATTTTCTCGTTCTTCTCCTCCGACCTTTCGTCTCCATGATATCCGCTTCGCTTAGATAGACCTTATCAAACCGTATCTCCTTCAGACCGCCGCCTTCCGCCTGGACATAATCTCCCATATAGAACATTCCATCCTCACGAACTTCAAACAGTTTCTCCCATTCTCTCTGCCCGGAAAGTTTTCCGTCCATGTAGATCGGGATTCCTTTTTCCGTGTACCGCTTAAGTCCATTCAGATAGCGCGTCATCTCCTCGACACTTCGATTTTCCGAGTCATACGTTCCGCTTGCTGTTTCCATACCCATATACACCTTTCTTTTCTTCGTGCCGCATATCTATGGCATGCACGGTCTTATCGATGCTCTTCATTGAACGTTCTCCCTCTGCGCTGTCGATTTTAAGTTATTAAATGCCTCTGTTCCCGGCTTTTCCGCGATGACTGAAGAAGGTTATACTGTGACATGTTTTTCCCCGCTGCTGTATTCTTAGCCGGTCAGATCTCATTTATTGTGACATTTCTGAGTATCAGGCTTTTCCCTTTATAACGGTTAGGGAAATCGTCCTTTTATGTCATTTTTACAGGATACGCTGAAAAAATTCCCCGCACTCCTTCGTGACCAAGAAGGCATCCGCTGAAAACGGAATCCGTTCTGCATTGATCCGAAATCTTCTCGAGAATTCTCTTCTGGTCTCCTCGCTTCCAAATACCGCGAGACTCTGCCAGCTTTTTTTCTGTTTCGCTCTCTGTTCCATCTCGAATTCCCGGAAACTCTCCTGCTGCCACTCCGTAAAGGAACCCACCAGGAACTTTTTATCGCATCTCCAATATAATTCGTTTGCGCCATCTTTGACCGATCCGAAATCGATCAGGATATCGTCATATCCCCTCTGAAGCACCTCCTTCACAGCCTCCGGCCCTGCATACTTATAATAATCCGCATCCAGTACCCTGTATGGATTTTTCTGTCCCATCTGCCCCGTGCAGACATATTCAAGCTTTTCTAAGTCCCCCGACTCATTAAATTCCAGCAGTATGGCTTTCCTTCTGAGGTATCCCGCGAGATAGTTTGTCAGCATGATCGAAAAATGGGTGCACCCCACCCCGGTATTGCTCCCAGCGATTCCGATCATTCTGCATCGCTTCTCCTGAGTCTCTGTGATAATTTTTTTCTTTTCCATCTGGTTTCCCCTGTACCATCGTTCCATAGATCCCGGTAACAGGTGTTGGCAGCTTTATCTTCTCTGAATGGATTTGAAAAGAACGGAAGAAAGAAATAATGAATATCAGATAAAACTTTTGGAAGTTTCAGACGTGCTTTTTTCTCCATATGATTGAAGAGCAGGATCACATTCCCACGGCTTTTTAAGATCTTCGCCGCATTCACAGTCCTGTCGATCTCCCACCATTTTCCCCCGCATACAAGAACATAAAAATCTGCTTCCGGAAGTTTCTCTTCCGGGCGGATCACTCCCACATCCTTTATGATTACTGGAAAATAAAGATATGGCAGCTTCACAGCTTCGCCATAATAAGGCCGGATGCTTCCGCATCCGATTCGATATACGCCGGTCCGGTCCGTTTTGATTCCCATATTTTTCGCAAGTGTGCGAACCGCAGACGTATCATAAGCTTCCTGATATAAAGCCGGACACCCATTCCGGGTCAGAAAATGAGACATTCCGAGAGCCGCATGGGTTGTTCCGATCCCCGCTGCCGCCCCGGCAAAAACAACGATTCGAGATTCTGCTGCCTGTTCCTTCAGTTGATTTTGCAGCTCCTGCAGCGTTTCCTGCAGTTCATCCGCACTCTGGTAACGCGCTTCTTTCTCCTTTTCCATACACCCGCGGATGATCCGGTCAAACATCCTGTATTCCGGTTCATTCCTGTATTCCGGAACACTTCCCGGCGCATCCCCACGGCTCATAAAGTAGAGCAGCGCACCGATCGCGTACACGTCCGTCCGGCAGTCCAGTGGTTCCCCCGTGTACTGTTCCGGTGCCGCAAAACCGATCGTTCCGTACCGCTCACCAAACGCAGCGGCATCTGACGCGTATTGTGCATGATCAAAATCCGTCAGGCGAAGGACTCCATTGCACACCAGCAGATTTTTGGGCTGCAAGTCTAAATATAAAATAGGATTTTCTGCTGAATTCATAAACTGAATGATACGGCAGATCTGTATTCCAAGATCAGCTGCCGCCTTAACCGACAAGCTGCCCAGGCGTTTTACCAGGGCATATAAAGATTCGCCTTCCAGATATTCTTCGATCAGATAACTGTATCCGGTATCTTCCTCCACATCGTAGACGATGGGGATTCCCGGATGTCTCAGTGTTTTCAGAAAAAGTGCTTCTTTTCTAAAAGTATCATAATCCGCCAGGGATTTCGGGACTACTTTTACCGCCCTGTATTCTTCCAGCTCAACGTGATACGCCAGATATACAGTACCGGATCGCCCGTTTCCCAGCTCTCTGCACAACCGATACTTGCCAAACAGAACGCGCTCGATAAACCGTCACACCTCCTTCCGGCAACACAACCTCTTGCGACTATTCTAATATACACACTCCCGCTTCAGACCATCTTGTAGATGTCAAACTGATTAAATTTTAATAAATTTCCCTCATACGATTGCAAAAGCTGAATAGGATATAGTATATTATAGATGTAAAAATGCGGTTTTCTGCCCTCTTATAATGGGAATTACAGCATACCGCGAATATTTTGATTTTAACCAGACAGGAAGTGATCCTATGAAAATAGAACGTATCAATGAAAATCAGATCCGCTGCACCCTCAGCAACTTTGACCTGAGTGTCCGGAATATGAATCTCGGCGAGCTGGCCTATGGAAGCGAGAAAGCCCGTAATCTTTTCCGCGAGATGATCCAGCGCGCCGCAAATGAGGTCGGTTTCGAGGCCGAGGATATCCCGCTTATGGTCGAGGCGATCCCGATGGCGAACGAGAGTGTTATGCTGATCATCACAAAGATGGAAGATCCAGAGGAACTGGATACCCGGTTCTCCAAGTTCTCACCGGAAGAGGACGAGAATGATAACGGATGGGGGAATCTCACCGCGGAAGTGCTGGAAGGCGCTGACGGCCTGATCAATATCCTGACCCAGAGCGGAATTTTAAAGCCGGAGGGAGAAAAAGCTCCTGCGGCACCAGCTGCAACGGCAAATGGACCGCAGGGAAAGGAAGAGTCGAAGAATCCGGCTCAGTTTACAAGGATCTACCAGTTTTCTACCCTCGACCTCGTCTGTGAAGCCGCACGGCAGACCGGTGCTGTTTTTAAAGGAAACAGTGTTCTCTACAAGAATCCGGAAAATGGGGTCTTCTACCTGATCCTCAAGAAGGAAAATGACAGTGAGAGTTCCTTCAACAGAGTCTGCAATACTCTCTCCGAATACGGAACAAGGTTAAAGGGCGATGCCGCTGCGTCCGGCGCTTACTATGCGGAACATTATGATGTGATCGTAAAGAAGGACGCGCTGAAGGTGCTGCAGAACTTATAATCTGACTTCCCAATTGATCAATATTTAAATAGAGCATCTGTAAAGAGCTGCATTCCACAGATTTATACAGATGCTTTTTTATGTGCAAAGTCTGTTTCCAAAATGTCCCCTTGTTTTTTCAACATACAGAATTTTTATGGCACATTGCTCCATATATGTCAAAATGGAAAAAGGACTGCAGCCGGGAAAATTCTCCCTGACCGCAGTCCTTCTTACATTCTCCGACCTTTCGCACAGTCAGCAAACCAAAACTCTCTCGAGCGGTCACATACATTACTGCTGCTTCTGAGCCAGATACTCGTTAATTACACTTACAAGTTTTTCTACCGGAATTCCGTGACCCATGCAAGCCTCTTCCAGAGACTCCATCTGAGAAGACGGGCATCCGATGCAGTGCATTCCAGCGCCCATTAAAATCTGAGCCATATTCTCATCAACCTGAAGAAGCTCACCAATGAGCATTTCTTTTGAAATCTGCATGATAAATCCTCCTTTCACCTTCGAAATCTGCTGAGGGCAATTTTCTACGATTGTTTCCGGCATAACGGACATATCGCCGCATTTGCCAGCATATCGAGAGTATAATACTTTTTTCGTTTCTTGGCAAGGTGGTTTTACAAAATCTGCTGGTACAGCCTCATCATGCAGTTACAGTACACGGGCACTCCATGCCCGCGCACTGTAACAGGATTTTGCCGATGC
>OGEK01001767.1_pt1 | contig 12638 bp, 10 predicted proteins | sample 1570641 | NCBI WGS metagenome assembly OGEK01 (sample SAMEA2582136, study PRJEB24529) | metagenome | biome: Human gut stool | place: China | collected 2011
GCTGAAAGCTTTCCGGAACCCCCAGCCTAGCTGGGGGTTTTCTGTGCACAAAAAAACCGGGCAATTGCCCGGTGCTGGAAGGGATCTCGTTATTCGGGGGAATAAGGTAGATGTGGATAGTCCAGCCAGTGCGTCAAATAGTGAGAGACAGCCTGATTTCGGCAATGTCCAATCACCGGTAAATGCGGGAGCTCCGCGCGCAGTTGCGGCATCGCATTGCCCATAATAAATCCGCTACCGACGCTGCCTAACATTTCGCGATCGTTCATCGCATCACCAAAGGCCATGCAATCGCGCAACGATAAACCTAAATGTTGGGTCAGCACCGTCAATGCAGCGCCTTTATTGCAGCCCACCGGCAGCACTTCGAGGCAATCCGTAGCGGAAAAACACAAATGTGCACGCTCGCCTAATGCTTCGTATAGCTGGATCTGCAAGCGTGTAAGATCGTCGTGATCGCCACAGAAGCAGATCTTGGTGACGCTGCCGAGTGGCATTTTTTTGACATCGATTATCTGATAACGAAAACCGCTATAGACAAATGCCTGCAACAACGCAGGGATCTCTTTCCCGGTAAACCAACCGTCGTCATTGAAGATATGCATGCTGGCTCGGGTATCCCATTGCTGATACAGCACCAGCTCCGCGACATCCGCAGGTAAATCATCACGATGTAAAAGTTCACCTTCCAGAGAATGCACGCGCGTTCCGTTGCCGGTAATCAAATATGCATCCAGCGATAGCGCCCCGAGAATATGCTGCATCTCCAGCGCATGACGCCCCGTGGCAAAAGTGAGGGTAATGTCGCGTTCACGCAGTCGCGCCAAAGTAGAGAGGGTTTTCTCACCTAAATGATGGTCAGGCATCAATAAAGTGCCATCCATATCAAATGCTGCCAGACGAGCCATTTCTTTCTCCACTCTGTGACACGGTTAATGGTGATTGAGTATCACCTGATATATACGGAAGTAATAGTGAATAGTTAAATAATATTGTTCCGGGTTTATATGCGACTGCTCAACCGTCTTAACCAGTATCAACGTCTGTGGCAACCTTCCGCCGGAAAGCCGCAAACCGTCACCGTCAGCGAACTGGCCGAACGCTGTTTTTGCAGCGAACGCCATGTTCGTACGCTGTTACGCCAGGCACAGGAGGCGGGATGGCTGGAGTGGCAGGCGCAGTCAGGACGCGGAAAGCGCGGGCAACTACGCTTTCTGGTCACGCCAGAATCGCTACGCAATGCGATGATGGAACAGGCGCTGGAAACCGGAAAGCAGCAAGATGTGCTGGAGCTGGCGCAACTGGCCCCAGGTGAGCTGCGCACTCTGTTACAGCCGTTTATGGGCGGACAATGGCAAAACGATACGCCCACGTTGCGTATTCCCTACTATCGCCCGCTCGAACCGCTACAACCGGGCTTTTTGCCCGGCCGTGCCGAGCAGCATCTCGCCGGACAGATATTTTCCGGCCTGACCCGCTTCGATAATAATACCCAGCGCCCGATTGGCGATTTAGCGCATCACTGGGAAACCTCTGCTGACGGGTTACGCTGGGACTTTTATCTTCGTTCAACCCTACACTGGCATAACGGCGATGCAGTAAAAGCCTCACACTTACACCAGCGATTATTGATGCTGTTACAACTGCCAGCACTGGATCAATTATTTATTAGCGTGAAGCGTATTGAAGTCACCCATCCGCAGTGTCTGACCTTCTTTTTACATCGCCCCGATTACTGGCTTGCGCACCGGCTGGCGAGCTATTGCAGCCATCTGGCGCATCCGCAATTCCCCCTGATCGGCACTGGTCCTTTTCGCTTAACACAATTCACAGTGGAACTGGTGCGCCTGGAGAGTCATGATTATTACCATTTACGTCATCCGCTGCTTAAAGCGGTTGAGTACTGGATAACTCCGCCGCTTTTCGAAAAAGATTTGGGAACCAGTTGTCGGCATCCCGTGCAAATCACTATCGGCAAACCGGAGGAGTTGCAACGGGTCAGCCAGGTCAGTAGTGGCATCAGTTTAGGTTTTTGCTATTTAACGTTGCGCAAAAGTCCCCGACTGTCCCTCTGGCAGGCGCGAAAAGTGATCTCCATTATTCATCAATCCGGTTTATTACAAACGTTAGAAGTCGGAGAAAACCTGATCACCGCCAGTCATGCATTACTGCCAGGCTGGACTATTCCGCAATGGCAAGTACCGGATGAGGTCAAACTACCGAAAACCTTGACACTGGTTTATCACCTACCGATAGAACTTCATACCATGGCAGAACGTCTACAGGCGACACTGGCAGCGGAAGGCTGTGAACTCACAATTATTTTTCATAACGCAAAAAACTGGGACGACACGACCCTACTGGCACACGCAGACCTCATGATGGGCGACAGATTAATTGGCGAAGCACCGGAATATACCCTGGAGCAATGGCTGCGTTGCGATCCACTATGGCCACATGTTTTCGACGCTCCAGCATATGCACATTTGCAATCGACACTGGACGCGGTGCAAGTAATGCCTGATGAGGAAAACCGATTTAATGCCCTAAAAGCGGTTTTTAGCCAGTTAATGGCAGACGCGACGCTGACGCCGCTATTCAACTATCACTATCGCATTAGTGCCCCTCCCGGCGTGAACGGTGTGCGACTGACACCGCGCGGCTGGTTTGAATTTACCGAAGCCTGGCTTCCCGCGCCGTCGCAATGAATAGCTGGTCCGGGTTAATCGCAGGCGTTACCATAACGCTTTTATTGTTCAAGCAGGATTATCTATGAAACGTGCTGTCGTTGTGTTCAGTGGAGGCCAGGATTCCACCACCTGTCTGGTGCAGGCATTACAACAATATGATGAAGTCCATTGCGTGACGTTCGATTACGGTCAGCGGCATCGCGCAGAAATCGACGTGGCACGCGAACTGGCGCTGAAACTGGGGGCACGCGCGCATAAGGTGCTGGATGTCACCCTGCTCAACGAGCTGGCGGTCAGTAGCCTGACGCGTGACAGCATTCCGGTGCCTGATTATGAACCTGAAGCTGATGGCATCCCGAATACGTTTGTCCCTGGGCGTAATATTTTGTTCCTGACGCTGGCGGCAATATATGCGTATCAGGTAAAAGCAGAAGCGGTGATTACCGGCGTCTGTGAAACGGATTTCTCCGGCTACCCGGATTGCCGCGATGAGTTTGTGAAAGCACTAAACCATGCCGTCAGTTTGGGCATGGCGAAAGATATTCGTTTTGAAACGCCGCTGATGTGGATTGATAAAGCGGAAACCTGGGCGCTGGCAGATTATTACGGCAAACTGGATTTAGTCCGTAACGAAACGTTGACCTGCTATAACGGCATTAAAGGCGACGGTTGCGGTCATTGTGCGGCATGTAATTTACGCGCCAACGGTTTGAATCATTATCTGGCCGATAAACCGACGGTGATGGCAGCGATGAAGCAGAAAACCGGGTTGAAGTAATTATTCCGGGTGTCGCCGGATGCGGCTTGAGCATCCGGCACCACAAAACGTTTACTTAACCATCTGCTCGAGCTTTTCGCGCAATTCCCCTTCCAGAGCTAACGCTTTCTGCGTTTTAAGATCAATACAAACAAACGTAATAAGCGCATCCGCTACCACCTGCCCTTCCGGCTCCAGTGTAATGACCTGGCTTAAGATGCCGCTTTTACCGTTTAATTGCTGCAACTGACTGGTAATGGTTAACAGGTCGCTTAATACCGCCGGGCGACGATAGTTAATATTGATATTGACCACGACGAAGGCGATGTTATGGGCCGTCATCCACTGAAAACTGTCGCTATTTTCCAACCCATCCCAGCGGGCTTCTTCGAGAAACTCCAGATAGCGAGCGTTGTTTACGTGCTGGTAAACGTCGAGATGATATCCACGAACTTTGATTTGTGTTTGCATAGCGCAATAACCTTACGTTGTTTTTATAAAAACTGTTATAAGTACAGAGGCCATAACTGGTATGACCTCTTCAGTCTGGCAAAAAATTGCCACTATGCAAATTAATTACAGGGTTAATACCGCCAGATTACGTTCCACCAGCGAATTGCCCATCCCTGGCACCTGCTTGAGATCCTCCACCGTTTTAAACGGACCGTACTCTTCGCGATAACTGACAATCGCCTGCGCTTTCTTCAGGCCAACGCCATTCATCGCGCGGGCTAGCTCTTCCGCGCTGGCATTATTAATGCTGACCCGAGTGCCTTCTTCGTCACTGGCTTTCGCCGGTACTGCTGCTTTACTTTGTGCTGCAGGAGCTTCCGCTTTGGTTTCTACCGTTGTCGGTTTCGCCGCAGGAGCTGCCGCCAGCGCGCTATGAGACATTCCGGCACAGGCCAGAGACAGGGTAATGATCAGTGCTTTAATTCCGTGTTTCATACTGTTTTCTCCTTGTTTGTTAACAGTGGAATCACCTTAACGGCAGTGAAAACAGTAAACAAATGGCAATGTTCAGAAATGGAAAAGGCCGCGAAAGCGACCTTTTCTTGTTACAGCTGCAAAGCATTTTTTTGCGAGGCGGCTTCAGGATTATTGCTGTTCCAGCGCATCGCCAATTTTGATTTTCGCCTCTTTACGCAGGTTACTCATCAGAGCTTCAAAGACGATTTGTGCGTTGTTCTGGGTGATACCCTGCACCATCGCTTTTTTCTGTTCTTCCGGCATTGAACCTTGTTTCACTTCATCCAGCGCCAGCAGAACCACATTACCTTGCATATCGGTCGCCATACCGTAGCTCGGTTTGTCTTTCGCTGGCAGTGGCAGTGCAAACGCCGCCTGGCTAATCGGGTCACGACCGGAACGGCTTAAGGTTTTCGGCTCGCCAAATTTCAGACCGGCAGCCTGCATAGCTTCCGCACCTTTGCCGGCTTTCAAATCAACCAGCAGTTTCTCAGCATCCACTTTCGCCTGTTGTTCAGCTTTGTTATGCTGAACCAGTGCCTTAACTTGTTCCTGAACATCTGCCAACGGTTTCACCGCTTCCGGTTTGTGCTCGCTGATGCGCAGCACGAATGCGCGGTCGCCGTCTACGGTGATGATGTCAGAGTTGATGCCCGGCGCGCCGTTTTCACCTACCAGACCGCCGTTGAAGATAGCGTCAGCAACCGGCTTGAAGTTCAACTCTTCCGGCAGGTTATCTTTGCTGAACCAACCCGTCTGAGTGGCTTTAACGCCGGCTGCTTGCTCTGCACCGGCCAGAGACTCGGTGTCGTTGCTTGCCGCATCGCTCACTTTCTGTTGCAGTGCGTAGTACGCATCGAGGGCTTTTTCGTGTTTCACTTTCGCCGCGACATCGTCACGCACTTCGTCTAACGACTTCACTTTCGCTGGCTGAATGTCGTCCAGACGTACAATCAGGAAACCGACCGAAGATTTGATGACACCAGACAGTTGGCCTTTTTCTTTCAGGCCAGCATTTTTTAGTTCGTCCGGGATAGTGGCATCTTCTAACCAACCCATATCGCCGCCGTTACGGGCAGAGATAATATCGGCAGATTTTTCTTTGGCTAACGCAGCAAAATCACCGCCTTTATTCAGCTCATCAAGTACCGCTTTCGCTTCATCTTCAGTTTTGGTCTGGATGATGCTGTAGCGGGTACGCTGCGGCTGGGTGAATTGATCCTGATGCTGATCGTAGTAGCTCTGGATATCCGCATCGCTAACCGGTTGCTGCATCGTTGCGGCATCCAGCTTGATGTAACTCACGCGGAATTGTTCCGGCGTCATGAAATTGTTTTTGTTTTGTTCGTAGTAGCTGGCAATTTCCTGTTCGGTCACAGGCTGCTTCGCCGCCAGCGCGTTAACATCGATAGTCGCTTCACGCACCACGCGTTGTTGAGCTACCAGTGCCGCCAGCTCGTCGGTTTCACCTTTCAGCATAAAATCGGTACCGGCAACGCCGTTAATCAGCTGTTGGGTAGTGAGCTGGTTACGCAGCGCCTGGGCGTACTGATCGGCGGTCATCCCCATCTGGTTGAGGATACCGTTATAGCGGCTGTTATCAAATTTGCCGTCAACCTGGAAGGCTGGGGTCGCGAAAATCGCCTGTTTAACCTGCTCATCGCTGATACCCAGTTTCAGCTCACGAGCGTACTGCTCCAGCAGCGCCTCGTCGATCAGACGATTCAGCACCTGTTGACGCAGGGTTTTCATATAGCCTTCGTTCGCTGCAAGCTCAGAGTATTGATCGCCCAGCTGTTGCTGCATGCGATTACGCTCGCTGTTGAAGGCGTTCTCGAATTGCCCACGGCTGATTTCCTGGTCATTCACTTTTGCGGCGTAGTTATTGCCTCCGCCAATCAGGTAACCACTCACGCCGGTCAATATGAACGACACGATAATGATACCGAAAATAATCTTGAGCACGAGACTGTTAGCAGCCGTGCGTAAGCTGTCCATCATGGTGTAACAACACTCCGCTGTAGATGACTGTGTACCTCACGCAACGTATCGATGCGCGCAAAGGCCTATTGTGACAAGAAACGGGGGCAATTGTCAGCCCACAAGACGCAGAAAGTCACCGAATACAAATAAAAAAGGCACATCAGTAGATGCGCCCTTGAACTTCGTCACATCCCCACTGGGGACAACGCTTAGTTTACCGCGTCTTTCAGTGCTTTACCTGCACGGAAGCTCGGTACTTTAGCGGCAGCGATGGTGATCTCTTTACCGGTCTGCGGGTTGCGGCCAGTACGGGCAGCACGCTCTTTAACGGCAAAAGTACCAAAACCTACCAGTGCTACATCATCCCCTTCTTTCAGAGATTCAGTTACGGAAGCAATAATAGCATCTAACGCACGGCCAGCCGCAGCTTTAGAGATATCAGCCCCTGCAGCAATCTTGTCGATCAATTGAGATTTATTCACTCTTCTCTTCCTCTTTATAATTTATATCGCACTTGAATCCTTCAAGGTACGAACGCGCAGCAGTTATATCAGGCCAGCCATCCCCTTACAACACCCCTTAATAAGGGCAAGCCCGATCCGCCATCTAACTTAGCGAGACAAAAAAAGGCTGGCAAGCCCGAATTAGCCTGCCAGCCCTGTTTTTATTAGTGCATTTTGCGCGAGGTCACTATTTTGCAGTCACAACCTGCATGCCAGACGGTTCATTTTGCAGCGCCAGAGTCAGAACTTCCTCAATGCGTTTCACAGGATGAATGTCCAGATCGGCAATTACGTTGTCAGGAATCTCTTCCAGATCGCGTTTATTTTCGAACGGAATTAACACTGTTTTAATCCCGCCGCGATGCGCTGCCAGTAGTTTTTCTTTCAAACCACCGATAGGCAGTACCTGACCACGCAGAGTGATCTCACCGGTCATTGCCACATCGGCACGAACCGGGTTACCGGTCAGGCAAGAAACCAGCGCGGTGCACATAGCAATACCGGCACTCGGACCATCTTTCGGCGTCGCACCTTCCGGTACGTGGACGTGGATGTCGCGTTTTTCGTAAAAATCAGGGTTGATCCCCAGTTTTTCCGCACGCGCACGAACCACCGTTAACGCCGCCTGAATGGACTCCTGCATCACTTCACCGAGCGAACCGGTATAGGTCAGTTTGCCTTTCCCCGGAACACATGCGGTTTCAATGGTCAGCAAGTCACCGCCCACTTCCGTCCACGCCAGACCGGTTACCTGACCGACACGGTTTTCGTTATCAGCGCGTCCATAGTCGAAACGCTGAACACCGAGGTAGTCATGCAGGTTATCACCGTTAATTTCGATATGTTTTAATGACTTATCGAGCAGTAACTGCTTAACCGCTTTGCGACACAGTTTGGAGATTTCACGCTCCAGACCACGCACGCCCGCCTCACGGGTGTAATAACGAATAATGCCGATAATGGCGCTATCGTCGACGGTCAGCTCACCTTTTTTCAGTGCATTACGTTCAATCTGCTTCGGCAGCAGGTGACGTTTGGCGATGTTCAGTTTTTCATCTTCGGTATAACCGGAGAGGCGAATCACTTCCATACGATCCAGCAGCGGTGCCGGAATGTTCATGGAGTTCGACGTCGCGACAAACATCACGTCGCTGAGATCGTAATCCACTTCCAGGTAGTGGTCGCTGAACGCTACGTTCTGCTCTGGATCCAGCACTTCAAGCAGTGCGGAGGCCGGATCGCCACGCATGTCAGAAGACATTTTGTCGATCTCATCAAGCAGGAACAGCGGGTTTTTCACGCCCACTTTCGCCATTTTCTGGATCAGTTTACCCGGCATAGAACCGATGTAAGTACGGCGGTGACCACGGATTTCCGCTTCATCACGCACGCCGCCCAGCGCCATACGGACATATTTACGCCCGGTTGCTTTGGCGATGGACTGACCCAGGGAGGTTTTACCTACCCCCGGCGGCCCTACCAGGCAGAGGATCGGTCCCTTGATTTTGTTGACACGGCTTTGAACCGCAAGATACTCAAGGATGCGATCTTTCACGCGCTCCAGACCATAATGGTCGGTATCAAGGATTTCCTGCGCCTGACGCAGGTCTTTTTTGACCTTGCTACGCGCATTCCACGGCACCTGTACCATCCAGTCGATATAACCACGCACTACGGTCGCTTCTGCCGACATCGGAGACATCATTTTCAGCTTCTGCAACTCTGCTTCCGCTTTCTCTTTTGCCTCTTTCGGCATTTTCGCCGCGTCGATTTTGCGCTTCAGGGCTTCGTTTTCGTCCGGCGCGTCGTCCATTTCACCGAGTTCTTTCTGAATAGCTTTCATTTGCTCGTTCAGATAGTACTCACGCTGGGATTTCTCCATCTGCTTTTTAACGCGGTTGCGAATGCGTTTCTCAACCTGCAGCAGATCGATTTCCGATTCCATCATTGCCATCAGATATTCCAGACGTTCGTTAACGTCGGACATCTCCAGAACGGACTGTTTGTCAGCCAGTTTCAGCGGCATATGTGCAGCAATGGTATCCGCCAGACGCGCCGGGTCGTCGATGCTATTCAGCGACGTCAGCACTTCTGGTGGGATTTTTTTGTTCAGCTTGATGTAGCCTTCGAACTGGCTGATTGCAGTACGCACCAGCACTTCCTGTTCCCGCTCATCAATGGTCGGCGACTCCAGATACTCCGCCTTCGCAGAAAAGTGTTCGCCATTGTCAGAGAGCGCAGAAATACGCGCGCGCTGTAACCCCTCGACCAGCACTTTGACGGTGCCGTCAGGCAGTTTCAGCATCTGCAATATAGAGGCCACGGTCCCGACGGTGAAAAGATCGTTTACACCCGGCTCATCCGTTGATGCTTCTTTCTGCGCCACCAGCATGATTTTTTTATCATGATCCATAGCGGCTTCGAGGCAACGGATAGATTTTTCCCGCCCTACAAATAAGGGTATGACCATGTGCGGATAAACCACCACATCGCGCAACGGCAATACGGGGATTTCAATGCGTTCAGAACGCTCAGGATTCATAGAGCTCTCTCTTAGTTTAATTTCCGCCAGGTAATCAGATGACACGACTGTGCTTCACGCCATCTATTAACATGTACGTCAGTATATGGGGATGTTTCCCCCACATTCAACGCCGAGAATAGAGGAAAAATTAAAGGGGAGATAAAATCCCCCCTTTTTGGTTAACTAATTGTATGGGAATGGTTAATTATTCACCAGATGCCTGTTGCGCTTCCGGCTTGCCATAAATCAGCAACGGCTTGCTTTGACCATCAATTACCGATTCGTCGATAACCACTTTTTCGACGTCTTCCATGGACGGCAGATCGTACATGGTATCGAGCAGTGCGGCTTCTACGATGGAACGCAGGCCACGGGCACCGGTTTTACGCGCCATCGCTTTCTTAGCGATAGCATCCAGCGCCTCGTCACGGAATTCCAGATCCACGCCTTCCAGATTAAACAGCGCCTGATACTGCTTGGTCAGGGCGTTTTTCGGCTCTTTGAGGATCTGAATCAGAGCTTCTTCGCTCAGTTCATTCAACGTTGCGACAACCGGCAGACGACCAATAAACTCAGGGATAAGACCAAACTTGATCAGATCTTCCGGTTCAACCTGCGCCAGCAGCTCGCCTTCGCTTGCTTTGTCGGACTTCGCTTTTACCGTCGCGCCAAAACCAATGCCGGAGCCGGTTTCTACACGATGGGAAATCACTTTATCCAGACCGGCAAACGCACCGCCACAGATAAACAGGATCTTAGAGGTATCAACCTGCAAGAATTCCTGCTGCGGATGTTTACGCCCACCTTGCGGCGGAACAGCAGCTACCGTACCTTCGATCAGTTTCAACAGTGCCTGCTGTACGCCTTCACCGGAAACGTCTCGGGTAATGGACGGGTTGTCTGACTTACGAGAAATCTTGTCGATTTCATCGATGTAGACAATCCCGCGCTGCGCTTTCTGTACGTCGTAATCGCACTTCTGCAACAGCTTCTGAATGATGTTTTCAACGTCTTCGCCCACATAACCGGCTTCGGTCAGCGTGGTTGCGTCAGCCATGGTGAACGGAACGTCCAGCAGGCGCGCCAGCGTTTCGGCCAGCAGCGTTTTACCGGAACCGGTCGGACCGATCAGCAGAATGTTACTTTTGCCCAACTCGACACCATTGCTGGTATCGCCGTTGCGCAGACGTTTGTAGTGGTTGTATACCGCGACCGCCAGCACTTTTTTCGCCTGTTCCTGACCGATAACGTAATCGTCCAGGTGGTTGCGAATTTCATGCGGCGTCGGTAGCGCACTGCGTTCACGATGCGGTGCAACTTCTTTAATCTCTTCGCGAATGATGTCGTTACATAAATCAACACATTCGTCGCAGATATACACGGATGGACCGGCAATCAGCTTGCGCACTTCATGCTGGCTTTTGCCGCAAAAAGAGCAATACAGCAATTTGCCTGAGCCATCTTTGCGTTTATCTGTCATGGGTCAAAACCTCTTCTTTGTTCTTTGTGCCGCACACGACGACGCAAATGCCATTCTCAGGCGCAAGCCGCTTACAGCGTTGTGCCGCCCTGGATAAGTATAGCGGCACAGTTGCGCCTCTGGCATCAATTACGATGGGTCAGAATCGAATCGACCAGACCGTATTCCACCGCTTCAGGGGCGGAAAGGAAGCGATCGCGCTCGGTATCACGTTCAATCTGTTCTAATGATTGACCCGTATGAAGCGCCATAAGTTCATTCATGCGCCCTTTAACTTTCAGAATTTCACGGGCATGAATTTCGATATCGGTCGCCTGGCCCTGGTAGCCGCCCAACGGCTGGTGAATCATCACGCGCGAATTCGGCAGGCAGAAACGTTTACCTTTTGCCCCTGCAGTCAGCAAGAAAGCGCCCATCGAAGCCGCCTGGCCCATACAGATGGTGCTGACATCAGGCTTGATAAACTGCATGGTGTCATAGATAGACATCCCGGCAGTAATCACCCCGCCTGGGGAGTTGATGTACAGATAGATATCTTTTTCTGGGTTTTCTGCTTCCAGGAACAGCATCTGCGCCACAATCAGGTTAGCCATGTGGTCTTCAACCTGGCCAGTCAGAAAAATGACGCGTTCCTTAAGTAGACGAGAATAGATATCAAAAGAGCGCTCACCTCGTGAGGTCTGTTCAATGACCATCGGCACCAGCGCCATATGGGGTGCAAAGTTATCTCGTTCGCCGCTGTATGACATTTCCGTCTCCTGGATAAAATTGAAAAAACCTGCTGTACCGATTGTAACCTTATGGACGGATTATCAGCTAGTCCCTGTGTTATGGGTACGGCATCACCATATTTCAAGCATAACAATCTTTTGTTGTTACGCTAACACCGAAAGAGGCTTTTCGCACGGTTCCATGCAAAATTCATGACAAAAAAAAAGCCCACCACCTGGCGGTGACGGGCCTTTGTGCGAATTTAGCGCGTTATGCTGCGTAAATTACGCCTGCTGGTTCATCAGCTCGTTGAAAGTGGTTTCTTTTTCAGTCACTTTCGCTTTCGCCAGTACAGCTTCAACAGCCTGTTCTTCCAGAGCAACATTGCGCATGTTGTCCATCAGTTCTTTGTTTTTGCTGTAGAACTCGATAACTTCTTTCGGATCTTCGTACGCAGAAGCCATCTCTTCGATCAGGCCTTTCACGCGCTCTTCGTCAGCTTTCAGCTCGTTGGTGCGGATAACTTCGCCCAGCAGCAGGCCAACAACTACGCGACGTTTAGCCTGTTCTTCGAACAGTTCGCGCGGCAGTTCCAGAGCTTGTTTTTCGTTGCCACCGAAACGCTGTGCAGCCTGACGACGCAGAACGTCGATTTCACTGTCGATCAGCGCAGCCGGTACGTCGATGTCGTTAGCTTTTACCAGACCTTCGATCGCCTGAGACTTAACGCGGTTACGGATGGCGCTCTTCAGCTCGCGCTCCATGTTTTTACGCACTTCAGCGCGCAGACCTTCTACGGAACCATCTTCAACGCCGAAACGTTTGATGAATTCTGCAGTCAGTTCCGGCAGTTCACGCTCTTCAACTTTCTTCAGGTTGATAGCGAATTTCGCTGCTTTACCTTTCAGGTTTTCTGCGTGGTATTCTTCCGGGAAGGTCACGTCGATGGTGAACTCTTCGCCAGCTTTGTGGCCTTTGATACCGTCTTCGAAGCCTGGGATCATACGACCCTGGCCCATTG
>OGEK01001777.1_pt1 | contig 12559 bp, 10 predicted proteins | sample 1570641 | NCBI WGS metagenome assembly OGEK01 (sample SAMEA2582136, study PRJEB24529) | metagenome | biome: Human gut stool | place: China | collected 2011
AGACCGCAGGGCTTGCCAAAGTAGACATTCTCTGCCCACTGGCCGATCTGCGCGATCTCGATGGGGGAGACCTTTTTGGTCATGAAGCAGTCGTTCAGGATCACGCCGATCAGCACCTCAAAGGCGGCCGAGGACGAAACGCCGCTGCCCTTGGGCACGTTGGAAGCAACGTATACGTCCAGACCGGAGAGGGCTGCACCCCGCTGGCGGAACGCTTCACACTCGCCGCGCAGCAGGGACATGGTGGTGTTTTCTTCCTCCTTGCGGGCAGCAAGGTCAGCCAGGTCGATGACACACAGATCATAGCCCTCGCTCTGTACCCGCAGCTGGTTCAGGCTGTTGGGGGCGGCAGCAGCGATCATGTCAATGTTCACGCTGCCGGCCAGCACGCGGCCGTGCTGGTGGTCGGTATGATTGCCGCCGATCTCGGTGCGGCCGGGGGCGCTGTATAAGCCAGCCTCAGTGTGGGTGCCAAAGGTGGCTTCCAGTCCGTTCAGCACTGCCTCATAGCGGGCGGCCTGTGCAGGGGTCTGTTCAGGAGCACAGCAGTAGAGCGATGCCAGACGCGCAGTGTGCACGCCATCAGCCAGCTCCTGCTTCCAGATGGAAATGGGCTTCATCATGAGAAATCCTCCTCTTGCGATGGTCACGGGATAAGCGGTGCCATGCCCGCAGCGAAGCGGGGCACCTGTCTGCTTCTATAATAGTAAATCCAAACGCAAAAAACCATGTGTTATTGTTGCATTTCGATAAAAAGTTGCAGAGACCGCCGGGCGGCATTCAGGATGGAAACGCATGGATGAAATAAAATTTCATTGTAAAATGAAAAACGATTGGCAAAACTGCCCACAAATGGCCCGAAAGACGGCAAAACGGGCAAAATTCGTGCAAATGGAGATTTGCGTCTGCCGGAACAGGCCATAAAAAATGCAGGAGGTGAAAACGTTACAGCAGAGTGACCACCAGTGCGCACAGCGGCAGCGCCACGATGCTGAGCAGGGTGGTCAGGACCACGCTGCCGGCGGCAAAGCTCTCGTCGTGGCCAAACTGCACCGCAAACACCGAGGTGATGGCGGCTGACGGACAGCACTCCAGCAGCAGAACGACCTGTGCGGTCATGCTGCGGAAGCCCAGCAGCCCGAACACCGCCAGGCAGACGGCGGGGATCAGCAGCATGCGCACGGCGGCCAGCTTCCACACCGGCTTGCTGCGCACGATGCAGCCCAGGTCCCCGGCGGCAAGGAGCATGCCGGTGATGACCATGGAAAGGGGTGTGGTCATGTTGGCCATCAGCTCCAGCGGCTGGGCGATGAGCTGCGGCACCGGGATCTGCAGCAGGTAGATGCAAAGGCCGATCACCATGGCGTACAGCACCGGTGTGTGCAGCAGGCTGTGCAGGACCTCTTTGGGGTCAGAACTCCCGCTCACAAAGCCGTAGCCCATGGTCCACAGCAGAATGTTGAACACGGTCACATAGGCGCTGGCATAGAGCAGACCCTCGGACCCGAACAGCGCCGAGATGAGCGGAAAACCCATGTACGCCGCATTGGAAAAAATGCAGGCGAACCGGAAGATGGGGGTACGGCTGTCCTTGCGGCGGGCGGTGAGGGCCAGCGTGATGCCGGTACCGATGAGCAGGGCCAGCAGGCTCATCCCAAAGGAGGCCAGCAGGTTGTGCAAAATTTCCATACTGAACTCCATACGGTAGGAGTTCACGATCATGGCGGGCACCACCAGATAGACCAGCAGGTTGGAAAGGGTCTGCTTGCCCTCCGGTTTGAGCACGCCGGTTTTCACAGCGGCGATGCCGGTGCCCATGAGCAGAAACAACATGACGACCTGACCGGCCGTGATCTGTGCGAGTTCCATTGCGGGTTCCTCCATCTGTGTTGCATTTAACGATAAATACAACATAGATATAGCACAAAACCCCGCGCTCCGCAAGAGGGAACACGGGGTCTGACCGATAAAATTACAGGATCACATTTTTGATCAGCAGCGACACGCTGCCATCGGCGTCGTGCAGGAATTCCACCTCGGATTCTTCGTTCAGCAGCTCGGTGGGGATCTTCACTTCGATGCCGTTGGCGGTGTGGATGCTGCGGCTCTCCATGCGGCGGATGCGCGCAGGGGTCACGGTCACGGGCTGCTCAGGCGCTTCCAGCACATCACTCTTTTCCACATAATCATCAAAGGGCACGGCGGCAAGGGGATATTCCTCTTCCAACTGCTGACGCACCTGCTGGATGGATACCTGATTGTCGTTGTCTGCGGCCTGATTGGCAATCAGCATCGCGACCTGAGCCTCTACGTGGGGCTGGTCGGCATAGTTTTCCTGCACGGCCTGAACGGCGGCTTCCTGAATGGCCTGCAGCTTTTTCTTTTCCGGCTGGGCGGTGGTGTACTGGAACACCACGGTGGAAAGATAAAAATCCTTGTGCCCGTCGATGTCAAATTTTTTTTCCAGCAGCTTCATGGAGTAATCGGTGAGGTTCACGAGTGCGCCTTCCTCTACTTTGCCGCTCTGGCTGGGCAGACATGCCCGCTGCTGGATGATGGAGTTCACCGGGGCACCCTCCACATTCTCGGTGTAGTGGGTGTAGCCGTTTTTGTAGTTCAACTTCAGGATGCCCAGCCACGGCTCACCATCGCGGGTAAAATCCACCACGGCAAGGTCTGCCCCCGGAATGGTGGTGTGCGCGTGCATGTAGTCGAACAGAACGCCCGCGATGCGGCAGGAGAGGTCCACAAAATCGTGGTTGTGCTCCAGCTCGTTTTTAAAGGCGGAATCCGGCAGCGGGCGGCACTGGCGGATATCGTCGCTGGCAAGCAGCTTTTCGATGTGGTACTGGAAATAGGCGGTCTTTTCGGCGGTCATTTCCATGCCGCTGCCGCTGAGTACAGGCGCATCCATGGTGGTGTCCAGCACGTGCAGAATGGCCTGATGAATGATGATCTCCATGGGAGTTACCTCGTTTTTATAAGAATCTCTTTGGCATACAGTATAGCACAGCCCGGCCCAAAAGGCGAGAGCACATCTTGTAAACCGCCTGCAGGAATGCTACAATAAGGACAGAAAACCACGCAGGAAAGGGGACAAAAACCATGGAATTCCGTGATAAGCCAATGGAAAACCTCATCCGCCTTCAGGAAAAGGACATCTGCAAAAATGCCCGCGCGCTGCTGCTGGACGGTGAGAGCATCGTGGGTGCCTACAAGACGGTGCGCGATCAGGTGATCTTTACCACCCACCGTATCATCATGGTGGATATGCAGGGCGTTACCGGAACCCGGCAGCAGATCTTTGTGCTGCCGTACCGCAAGGTGCTGCACTTCGGGATCCAGACGGCAGGCTTTGGCGACCCGGTGCAGGCATCGCAGCTGACCGTCTGCTTTGCGGACGGACACGAGGCAAAGTTTGGCTTTATCGGCCAGCAGGAACTGTTTGCGGTCGCCAACGCCATCAGCCGGTGCATCCTGTAAAGAACTCCTTTAAAACAGCAGGCTCCCCGCCCGAGACCGGACAGGGAGCCTTTTGCTGTATACGAAATAGGAGAATGGCAGAATTAGCAGCGGCTTGTTTTGCGCACCAGCTGTTCGTGCATGAATACCATGAGCACCAGCAGTGCCAGCAGGTAAAAAGGGAACAGTGCCGGAGTAATGTTGTTTGCCAACAGGCCGAACAGCGGCGGCATGGCCAGATTGCCCAAATAGGCGCTTGCCATCTGGATGCCGATGACCGCCTGCGATCTGTCCGCACCGAAGTGTTCCGGCGTGGAGTGGATGATGCTGGGATAGATGGGCGCACAGCCCAGCCCCACAAGAACAAGACCGCTCAGGGCAAGGACCTGCGGCCCGGGCAGCAGCAGAGCCAGCACCCCTGCGGCCAGAATGCACTGACCCATGCGGATCATCTGCGTATCGTTGAATTTCAGGGTCAAAAAGCCGCAGGCGGCGCGCCCGGCAGTGATGCCGATGTAGAACAGGCTGGCAAAGCTGGCGGCAGTGCCGGCGGCAACGCCTTTCGTCAGTGTGAGGTAGCTGCTGGCCCACAGACCGGCCGTGGTCTCCAATGCACAGTAGCAGAAGAAGCACAGCATCACCTCTCTGGCACCCGGCAGGCAGAATACCTGTCCAAGGCTCAGCGCCTGCGGCGAAGCAGCTTCGGCTTCAGTGCCTGCAGTACGGCCCTGCCATAGCGGCAAACTGAAAAAGAGCACTGCGCTCAGCAGGATCTGGAACAGGGCAATGTACCGGTAGCCGGATGTCCACGGCCCGCCGCCTGCCAGCACCCGGCCCATGACCATGGGGCTGATCATGGTGCCGATGCCCCACATGCAGTGCAGCCAGCTCATGTGGCGGCTTTTATAATGTAAGGCAACATAGTTGTTCAGGGCCGCGTCCACGCTGCCTGCACCCAGCCCATAGGGCACGGCCCACAGGCAGAGCATCCAGAACTGTGTGGAGACCGAAAAGCCGAACAGCGCGGCAGCTGTCATGGCCACACTGAGGGCGGTCACTTTTCCGGTACCCAGCGCACGGGTGAGCCGGTCGCTGTTCAGGCTGGAAACAATGGTGCCAAAGGAGATGATCATGGAAATCAGCCCCGCATAGGACACCGGCACACCGAGCGCCGGATACATGGAAGGCCACGCCGACCCCAGCAGGGAATCCGGCAGGCCCAGACTGATGAACGAGATGTAAATGATCGGAAGCAGAAGCTGTACCATAAACCTTGAGTTCCTCCGGGAAGGGTGTTATACTTGCAATGCATCGTGTGCTTTGCTGATGTAATAATATCACACATCAGGGCTGAATGTTAGGATAAAAACGCCCGATTGATACAACAAAACCGGCGCGGATGCGGATGTGCACCTTGAACGAAAGGAGATGGCTGATCGTGGCTTTTCAGACCAGCTGTGCAGCAGCGGGCGGGCTCAACTGCCCGCCGGATATTGTGGCGGATAGCGAGGGCAGGGAGCTGGTGCAGCACGGCAGCGCACTGTTTCCCATTGCCTGCTATGCAGAAGACCTCAAAAGCTATTCGGTAGCATGGCACTGGCATGAAGAGTTTGAATACATCCTTGCCGTAAAAGGCCCGCTGGCGGTGGACGTGAACAAAGCCCGTCTGATTTTGCAGACCGGGCAGGGCGTATTTGTCAATTCCGGAGTGTTCCATGCGGTGGAGCAGGCTGAGACCGGGGATGCTCTGCTGCATTCCGGGGTATTCCATCCGCGCCTGATCGGCGGCATGGATACCATCTTCTGGCAAAAGCTCGTACACCCGCTGCTTCAGCCGGGAGCACCGGCGTTCTTTCTGCTGAACGAGACAGACGACGGGCAGAAGGCCGTGCTCTGCCATTTGCGGGAAGTCTGGGACGCAGTGGCTCAAGAGGTCTTTGACTATGAGAATCAGGCGCGGTACCATCTTTCGGCGGCGGTGCATCTGCTGGGAATGCAGTGCGAGGGTGGAAAAACAAAGGTCTCTCAGCAGGAGCAGATCGCGGCCCAGCGCATGAAACAGATGCTGCGTTTTGTGGAAGAGCATTATGCTGAGGAACTAAACGTGGAGCGCATTTCCGACTGCGTGGCCCTGAGTGAGAGCGCCTGCCTGCGCAGCTTCCGGCAGCTGCTGGGGATCACACCCATCCAGTATGTCAAGCAGTACCGCATTGAAAAGGCCGCCGAGCTGCTGCTTTCCACCAGCATGAAGATCGGCGAGATCGGTGCCGACTGCGGCTTTTCGGATACCAGCTACTTTACAAAGACCTTCCGGGAGATCAAGCACTGCACGCCCAGAGAGTACCGTCAGAAGTTTGCAGGAAGAGAGCAGTCTCTTTCAAGGCGGGACGGCGGCAGAGCCAGTGCACCGGCTGAAACAGCGTTATAAAAGGAGAATCGGAAACAATGCAGCGTAGTTTGACCAAAGGCCCCATCACCGGCAGCATTTTGCTGTTTGCTCTGCCGATGATGCTGGGCAATCTGCTGCAGCAGATGTACAACATTGCGGATACATGGGTAGTGGGCCGCTTTCTCGGCGCAGACGCGCTGGCGGCAGTGGGCTCGTCCTATACCCTCATGACCTTCCTCACCTCTATTTTGCTGGGCCTGTGCATGGGCAGCGGTGCGGCCATTTCTATGCAGTATGGCAGCGGCGAGCAGGACCGGATGCGGCAGAGCGTGTTCCTTTCGTTCGTCCTCATTGCGGGCATCTCGCTGGTGCTGAACGTGCTGGTGTATCTGGGACTGGACGGAATCCTGTGGGTGCTGCGGGTGCCGGAGGAGCTGCGCCCCCTGATGAAGGAATACCTGCTCATCATCTTTTTGGGCATTACGGCTACTTTTTTGTATAACTACTTTGCAAACCTGCTGCGCGCCATTGGCAACTCGGTGGTGCCGCTGCTGTTTCTGGCGGTTTCGGCGGTGCTGAACGTCATTCTGGACCTTGTGTGCGTGCTGGTGCTGAACTGGGGAGTGAAGGGCGCGGCGGGCGCAACAGTGTTCTCGCAGTTCGTGTCCGGCATTGGCATCGGGTTGTACACTCTCAAAAAATTCCCGCAGTTGTGCCCCAAAAAGGCCGACTGCCGCTGGGACAAAAAGAATCTGGATATCATCCTCAATCTGTCCGTCATGACCAGTGTCCAGCAGTCCATCATGAACTTTGGCATCCTGATGGTGCAGGGTCTTGTGAACAGCTTTGGCACCGTGATCATGGCGGCGTTTGCGGCGGCGGTCAAGATCGATTCCTTTGCCTACATGCCGGTGCAGGACTTCGGCAATGCGTTTTCCACCTATGTGGCCCAGAACTACGGCGCGGGCCAGACCGACCGCATCAAAAAGGGCATCCGCAGTGCGGGCCTGTGCAGCGCAGTGTTCTGCGTGTGCATCAGCGTGCTGGTGTGCGCCTTTGCTTCGCCGCTCATGAGCATCTTTATCAACCCGGGCGAAGGGGCCATTATTGCAGCCGGTGTGCACTACCTGCGCATTGAGGGCGCGTGCTACATTGGCATCGGCATTCTGTTTTTGCTGTACGGCTATTACCGCGCCGTCAACCAGCCGCAGATGTCGGTGGTGCTCACCATTGCATCGCTGGGCACCCGCGTGGCGCTGGCCTATCTGCTTTCGGCCACGCCGCTGGGCGTTACCGGCATCTGGCTCAGCGTGCCCATTGGCTGGGCGCTGGCAGATGCCATTGGCATTGGATACTACCTGAAAAAGAAGCGCTAAAAAAGCAAATAGCACAAAAACAGGAACCCGGAACCTTCTTGAGCCGCTTGGCTCGGAACAGGTTCCGGGTTCCTACTTTTGCACGATGCTAGCGCATTTTTATTTTGCAACAGCCCCTTTTTTGCTCTGTGAGAAAGCAGGCATCAGCCTGCAGCGTCCAGAACGACCTTTTTATGATTGAAGTATTCCGCCAGAGCTTCGTTCTGCCAGTATTCACCGTCATCTTCGGATGCGGCAAGAAGATCATCCTCAAACGGCGGGCAGGGCGGCAGAAGCCCCGGAAGAACACAGACATCAGAAGGTGTCAGAAGAAGCTCCAGACGTTCCTGATAAGCCTGTTCATGCCGGTCTGCAGAGCCATCGACAATGGCAGTGATTGCCTTGCCGGAGGTAAGCCGCTGGAGAGAGGGCAGAGGATCCTCCGGTCCCACCAGACCGACGGCCAGCATGAGGATGCCTGCCAGAAAGAAAGCTGCCCGGTGGGATGGTACAGCAAGAAAAGCGGGCAGCCCTGATGGCTCGGAACGGGTGTGTTTGAACCAGTTGATCCAGTAATAGAGGATTGCAAAAATGCACCAGTAGGAGCTGTAGCAGTAAATGTTGATCTGACGCCCGGAGCCGATGTAGCCCATAGCATACAGCGGCGGGGTGTACTGCGAAGCGTAAAGGCCAAAGATCAGAATACTTGCCAGCACCGGATGCCGGAACGGAAGGATGCGGCGATCCGGCAGGCAGTAGAAAAACACCCCGGCGATCGCAAACAGGACGATCTGAGGTAGATTGACCCAGCTCATCACCCAGATAACAGCGTTGGACAGAGAAAGAAGAATGGCCAGCACGGGGGAAATGGATGCCTCGCGGGCAGCCCGGACAGCGTTTCCGGGCGCAAGAACGCTGATCGCAAAGGAAACCAGCAGGATCAGAAGAATCACAGCAAGGCGGAACCGGCCGGGCTTTTTGAAAAATAACCATGCGGCGCAGAGAACAGAGGCGATGAAGCTGGTGGTCAGGGCGGTGCTGTAATTTCCGCCGCCGATCAGAACCGCAAGCAATGCACAGCACCCAGTCAGCACCGGATGCACTTTTTTGCCGGCGTCCAGCAGCAGGGTACCGATCCCGGCAAAAAAGAGAAGCGAAAACGAATAAAAGACCGCATAATAGGAAGCGCCGTTGAACCAGTAAAACGCCTGCGCCTGATTGGTCACCATCTGAACTGAGAGCAGAAGCGTCAGCGCGGAGAGGATCACGGCCTGACTGCTTTTTCCGCCCAGAAGCCTGCAATAGACAAAATGCATCAGGACGAAGGTGGAAAGGCTCAGGCAGCCGATAATGATGAATGGGGTGAGAAAATAGGCAGACTCTGAAAAAGCCCCCGGCTGTAATGCAAATAGAAAAATTGCTGAAAACGTCCCCTGCTAAGTGAAATAGTAGTCGCGCACCGTTTCCGCTGCAGCGGACAGAATCTCCGGGATCCCGCCGCCGGAAACAACCGCCCGATGCACAAGCAGTCCGTATGTAAAATCGTCTGCCAGAGGGTGACAGTAAGATGAAAACAGGAAAATCGGGATCAATGAGATCAGATAGAGAAGAACGGCCAGAAAGGCGATCCTGGATGGCATCAGTGCGGCACCGAACCTCCGGTGCAGGCGCTGGAAACGGGTCGAATGCATGAAAAACCTCCTGAAATAAAGTACAAAATGACATACCTGTAGTATAACAGAAAAAACCGGCAGGAAAAGTGTTTGCCCACAAAAAAATCTGGTCTCCTGCACAAAAGCAGGAAACCAGACCGGGAAAAAGCGATTACCGCTTGATATCGTAGTTCATGTTCATCAGGTTGCGGATAGTGCTCACATCATCGGTGATGTTGGCATCGCCGTGGATGGTGTGCTTGATGGCACTGCTTGCCACCGCAAAGTTGATCATATCCATGGCTCTGTAGTTGTGCAGCATGGCGTAGATCAGGCCGCTGGCAAAGGCATCGCCGCCGCCCACGCGGTCAAGGATATTAAAGGTGAACAGCTTGCTCTCGAAGGTGTGGCCATCGTACCACATGAAGGCCTTCAGGCTGTTCTCGCTGCCGCTGTGCGCATAACGCACATGGCGGGCAATGCACTTGAGGTTGGGATACCGCTCGATGAAGTGCTGGAAAATCTCGTCCTGCTGCTCATAGCTGGGCTGCAGAGGCACGCCGTCCTTCCAGTCGCCCTTGGAGTGGTCGCTCTCATCCTTCCACAGGTGGTACGGCTCAATGCCAAGCAGCACATCCACATAGGGCAGGCACTCGGTGCAGAAATCGCGGGCTTCTTCCCAGCTCCACAGGGTGGAGCGGAAATTGCCGTCGAAGCTGACGGTCAGGCCCTTGTTTTTGGCGACCTTGAGCATATCCAGAATGAGGGTGCGGCAGTTGGGTGCCAGTGCCGGGGTGATGCCGCTCAGGTGCAGCCAGTCGTAGCCGTCCAGCAAAGCATCCAGATCCACCTGCGAGAAATCGTACTCGGTAATGGCACTGTGCTTGCGGTCATAGATGACCTTGGACGGGCGGATGCCGTAGCCGGTCTCCAGATAATAAGTACCCAGACGGTTGGAAGGAGTCTCGTTCGGCTCGGTCAGGATCATAGGGGTGCAGTGCACGTCGTTGGAACGCAGCCAGCGCACGGCGCTCTTGCCCAGACTGTTGTTGGGCACCACGCTGAAGAAGGTGCTGTCCACACCAAGGTTAGCCAGTGCCAGTGCAATATTGGCCTCGCTGCCGCCGTAGCTGGCCTCAAAGCCGGATGCCATACGGATCTTCTCGTAGTTCGGCGGGGTCAGGCGCAGCATGATCTCACCGCAGGTGATGAATTTCTGGCCGGTGGTATCGTTGCCAAGGATCGGGTTGAAATGTTCCATAACGCTCCTCCTGATATTTACAGCTCATCAGAGTTCTGTTAACACATCGTTGTATCCATTATAACCCGGCCCGGATGGGATTGCAAGCACTTCCGCGGGGATGCAAGAGAAAATAATCGACCTTTTTTGGGAGATTTGACGAATTCATACCCCTGTCAAATCGAAAGAAGGCGTATACTCTTCCTTTGCGCTGCTCTTCTGCTGCATGTAGCCCTGCGCCAGTCCCTTGTCCATGGCATAGTTGACCACCCGGCGGTATTCATAGGTGGTAATGCGCCGTCCGATGCCGTGCTCTGCGGCTTTGTAAAACGGTGTGTACTGGCTCATGACGCTGGGGATGAAGCACTCGGGGTCTGCATCGTTCCACGCGGCCATCTGGTCAAGCACCGCAAAGCTGTCGTCAACATGGCCGGGCAGGGCAAGGTGCCGCAGAATGACCCCCTTTTGCAGGATGCCCTCTGCATTGAACACCGGGTGCCCGGCCTGTGCCATCATGGCTTCAATGGCGGGCTTTGCCTGCGCAAAATAGTCCGGTGCAGAGGAAAGCTCTGCCGAGAGGGCGGAGGAGACGTATTTCAGGTCGGCCAGCCAGATGTCGATGTATCCGCGCCATGCTTCCACGCTTTCCACCGTTTCGTAGCCGCCGGTGTTGCATACGATGGGCAGATGCAGGCCCTTAGCCCGGGCAATATCCAGCGCGGCAATGATCCAGGGCCGCCACTGGCCGGGCGTGACCAGATTGATGTTGTTGGCACCCTGCTCCTGCAGATTCAGGAAAATCTCTGCCAGATGTTCCACGCTGATCTCCTTGCCAAGGCCCTCGGCGCTGATGGGATAGTTCTGGCAGAAGCAGCATTTGAGGGTGCAGCCGGAAAAGAACACCGTGCCGCTGCCCTTTGTGCCGCTGATGCATGGCTCCTCCCAGTAGTGCAGGGCAGCGCGGGCTGCTTTTAAGGTGCCGCCCGCGCCGCAGAAACCGGTGCGTCCGGCAGCACGGTCGGCCCCGCACCGGCGCGGGCAGAGGGTGCAGGAAGAGGGAACGGAGACGAAATCGCTTTTCGGCATAATATCCAAAGTCCTTTGCTGAAAGTTTGTCAGCCCCAGTATACCACTTTTCGCCCCGGACGTGCTATACTATAAGATAAGGAAAAAATAATACATATGGAAAGCAACATCTTTGCAAGGTCCGTGTGGCGGACTGCGGCAGAGAGAACGTTGTGATGGAGGAGACCATGCGCACCGAAACCGATGAGATCCGCGATAATCTCAAGTACCTGACCCTGCTCTCGCGGGATTATCCTTCGCAGGCGGCGGCAGCCAGCGAGATCATCAGCACGCAGGCACTGCTCAAGCTGCCCAAGGGTACCGAGCACTTCATGAGCGACCTGCACGGCGAGAATGAAGCTTTTGTGCATATTCTGAATTCCGCTTCCGGTGTCATTCGCGAAAAAGTAGATCAGGTGCTGGGCGATACCGTGCCGAAGCATACCCGCGCCGAGCTTGCAACGCTGATCTATTACCCCAACGAAAAGCTGCCCCAGCTCAAGGCACGCTGTACCAGCGAGGAAGCGCTGGATCAGTGGTACACCGAAACGCTGCTGAGGCTCATTGATATCTGCCGTCTGGTGTCCTCCAAGCATACCCGCGACCATGTGCGCAGATGCCTGCCTGCCAGCTGCGGCTACATTCTGGACGAGCTGCTCCACGCCCATTTTGAGGATCACGACAAGGATCTGTACTACGGCCAGATCGTGGGCAGCATCATTGAAAATGGCCGCGCCGACCGCTTTATCGTGCGGCTGTGCGAGCTGATCAAGCATCTGGCAGTGGACAAGCTGCACATCGTGGGCGACCTGTTCGACCGCGGCCCACGCCCGGATATCATCCTCGATCTGCTCATGCGCCACCACAATGTGGATATCCAGTGGGGCAACCACGATGTAGTATGGATGGGTGCCGCTGCGGGCAGCCCCATCTGCATCTGCACGGTGCTCAAGACCACGCTGGCTTATCATAACCACGGAATGCTGGAGGACTGCTACGGCATCAACCTGCGCCATCTGCAACGCATGGCCGAGCAGTTCTACGGCAATGATGATCTTTCCATCTGGATGCCTCATACCGATGCGGCCCGCGGCCCCTACACCAGGGGAATGCTGCACCGCTGTGCCGTGATGCACAAGGCCATCAGCATTCTGATGTTCAAGCTGGAGTGCCATGTCATCGACCGCAACCCGGACTTCCAGATGCAGGAGCGAGATTACCTGCGCCGCATCGACTGGGAAAAGCACACGGTAAAGATCGGCGAAAAGGAGTATCCGCTGCGGGATACCTCGTTCCCCACGGTGGACCCCGCCGACCCGGCCGCACTGCACCCGGATGAACAGCTGGTGCTGCGCAAGCTGGTGCAGTCCTTCCGCCAGAGCGAAAAACTGCAGCA
>OGEK01001793.1_pt1 | contig 12400 bp, 7 predicted proteins | sample 1570641 | NCBI WGS metagenome assembly OGEK01 (sample SAMEA2582136, study PRJEB24529) | metagenome | biome: Human gut stool | place: China | collected 2011
ATTTAGCAAATGGCTGGGCAGGTATCGGCTATCATTTCTTTGTTAGAAAAGATGGATCCATTTATAGAGGTAGACCTGAAAATGTTGTTGGATCACACGCTAAAGGTTCTAATAGTGATTCTATTGGTATTTGTTTTGAAGGTTCATACATGACAGAAACAATGAATCAAACTCAAATCAATGCTGGTAGAGAATTAGTAGCTTATTTAAAAAATAAGTATGGTATTTCTAAAGTCCAAAAACATAAAGATGTATGTTCTACTAATTGTCCAGGAACAAATTTTCCTTTTAATGAAATTGTAAATGGAACTGTTGCTCCAAAACCTACACCATCACCAACTCCTGCAGCTAAACCATCTACAAGTGGGAAAGCAACTGGAACATATGAAGTTACAGCTAGTGATCTATCGGTTAGAACTGGTCCTGGTACTAATTATCGTAGAAAAAGACATGATGAATTAACAGCTGATGGTAAAAAACATGATAAAGACAAAGATGGATGTTTAGATAAAGGAACACGAGTAACAGTATATGAATGGAAAAATGGGTGGGCAAGAACGCCTAGTGGATGGTTATCAGGAGACTATTTAAGAAAAGTTTAATTTATTGTATAATATATATGCACATTTGTTGTATTAGTTAATAAAAAAAGTGAAATGTAATATTATCTATTCTTCGAAAAAATCTACAACCTTATTTATTAACTAATAATTGCATGAAAAGACCTACTCGTAAATTTGGGTAGGTTCTTTTTTGTTTTTGTGGACGACAAATGGACGAATGAAGCTAAAAAACAGTAAAAAATCAATAGAAATTATATAGAATTGTATATAAATAAATGAGCATTTATAAGGGCTTATAGAAAACTATAGTATAGGGGATAATTGGTGCTGATTTAGACTAATAATATGTATTTAGCCTGTTGACAAAATAATTTGTTGACAGGCTTTTATTATATAAGAAACAATTATTCATTGGACTATCCGTCCATTGAAAGAAGGAAAAAGGAAAGATAAAATACTAAAAAAAGAAATATTTGTGAATTAAATTTGAGACAAATACGAAACAAATTCGAGACGAAATAGAGAAGGACATATGATACAATTTATTTGTAACCAATCTAGATAAGTTACCTCAAATAAAAAAGAAAGTAGGTAATAATAATTGATCCTAACAAATAACTTAACACCTGATAGTGCCTGTCGTACCTTCTTCAGTAATGATATCTATTTTGCTTCTTTTTCTAATGCTATCTTGTTTGATGGCAAACAAGTCATTCGTCCCGAAAGACTTGTACGTTATGAAAATGATATGTCACTTATTATCGATGATACAAAGAGTGCAGAAGATAAAAAAAGAAGAAGGGACATTGTCGTAAAAACAGATGTTGATGGTGTCTGTTGTCTCTTCAGTATTGAACATCAAAGTACGATCGATAAGAATATGGTGATACGATGTGGCAACTATGAAATGTTGGAGTATTTAAAACAGTTAAAAAACAAAAAGCTTAAAAGATTAGTTCCTCAAGTTATGATTGTCTTTTATACAGGAGATAAGAAATGGAATACCCCTTTAGAATTAAATGATTACTTTGATATACCAGAAGAATTAAAAGAATATGTTAATGATTGGAAAATCAAAGTTGTCGATGCCAAAGAAATAGATACCAGTAAGATCAAAGATGAACAAACAAGATATTTTATAGAAGCTATCCAAGAGATGTATAAAGGAAACTATGAAGGATTACATCGAAGAATAAAGATGAATAGAGATAACTTTATTTATGCAGCCATCATTACAGGAAGTTTAGATTTAATTAGAGATTTACCAGAAGGAGATGAAATCGATATGTGTGAAGGAATGGAAAGAATGGCAGAAGGATTTAGAAATGAAGGACGTATTATTGGAAGAAGCGAAGGACTTATGGAAGGTGAAAAAAGAGAAAAGAAAACAACACTATTATCATTATTGAAGGTAAAATTAGGAAACGTATCAAATCAACTCGAACAAGCGATACAAAATAGCTCAATAGAAAAACTCAATACATTAACACTTTCAATTTTTGATATCACAAACGAAGATGACGTTTTAAAAATCATTAATTAATAAGTTAATATACAAACAAGAAACCCCAAGGCATTTTATTTAGCTTGCTTTTTTTATAAAAAAGAAAAGTACGACAAAATTGTACTTTTCTTTCGTTTATTTTTTTGATAACGTTTCAATAAACTCATTTAAACGATTAAGCCATTGATCATGTTTATTGATTTTAATTGTTATTTTATTATCTAAAGATTTAAAGGCTGGCTTTGTAAAAAGTTGATTAGCAAGCAAGAATAATTTATCACCTGAAATTGTTTCAAAAGCGTTTGGTGAAAAGATAATTTCTAGTTGTTTACCAGAGTCTTTAATATCTTCAATAATAGAATAATGTGAAAGAATTTCAAGTTTTCTCTTTTCAATCAATGTTAAAATAGCTTCTGGTAAATTTCCATAATAATCATCAAATTCCGCTTTTAAACTATTAAGTTCACTCATTGTTTTTGCTTTATCTAATCTTTGATACAATTCAAGTTTTTCATAATCACTTTCTACATAGTCATCAGGAATATAACCATCTACACTCACATTTAAGTTTTTAACCTCTTCTTCAGGCTTTTCATCTTTATGCATTCTTACATTGATGGCATCTTGTAAGATTTTCATATACATTTCAAAACCAATATCATCAATAAACCCAGCTTGTTTACCCCCAAGAATATCTCCTGAACCACGAATTGATAAATCACGCATGGCAATTTTATAACCACTACCAAGTTCAGTAAATTCTTTAATCGCTTTTAAACGTTTTAATGCATCATCTTGAATAGACTTATCCTTTTTATAAAGAAGATAAGCATAAGCGCCTCTTTCACTACGACCTACACGTCCTCTAATTTGATAAAGTTGGGCTAAACCAAATTTATCAGCATCTTCAACAATCATCGTATTGGCATTAGGAATATCAATTCCTGTTTCAATAATTGTTGTACAAATAAGAACATTAAATTCTTTATTCATAAAACGAAGCATAACATCTTCTAGTTCATTTTTATCCATTTGACCATGTCCTATAGCTACTTTTGCATTAGGAACAGTAGAAGAAATTTTATAAGCTACATTAGCGATTTGATCTGTTCGATTATAAAGATAGAAAACTTGTCCATCCCTAGCGAGTTCTCTTTCAATAACTTGTTTAATTAATGTATTATTTTTTTCAACAACATAAGTTTGTACAGGTAATCTATTTTTAGGTGGTGTATCGATTTTCGATAATCCTCTAATTCCCATTAAAGACATTTGTAATGTACGAGGAATTGGTGTAGCTGAAAGAGAAAGAACATCAATGGTTTCACGGTATTCTTTGATTTTTTCTTTTTGTTTAACACCAAAACGTTGTTCTTCATCGATAACAAGTAACCCTAAATCATTAAACGCGACATCTTTTGATAAAATACGATGTGTTCCTATTAATAAATCAATTTTACCTTCTTTAACTTCTTTTAAAATACGTTTCTTTTCTTTAGAAGAAGTGAAACGATTGAGTAAAGCAATTTCTACAGGAAAATTTTTAAAACGTTCGGTGGCTGTTTTAAAATGTTGCATTGATAAAATAGTTGTTGGACAAAGAAAAGCTACTTGTTTATGATCTAAAATTGCTTTAAAAGCACCTCGTAAGGCCACTTCAGTTTTACCAAAACCAACATCTCCACATAAAAGACGATCCATTGGTTGAGGTTTTTCCATATCCAATTTAATCTCATCAACACTTCTTTGTTGATCAGCAGTTAAAGCATAACCAAATTGATTTTCAAAATCAATTTGTAATTCATTATCCTTAGAAAAAGCAAACCCTGGTGAAGACATTCTTTTAGCATATAATTCTATTAATCGATCAGCAATATCATCAATTTTATTTTTAGCCTTTTGTTTAGCTTTTGTCCATTTGCTACTTCCAAGAGCATGGATCATTGGTACTTTACCATCAGCACTTGCATACTTACGAATCATTTTAAATTGTTCAACTGGAATATAAAGCGTATCATCTCCAGCATAAGCCACATATAAATAATCTTTATGATATCCTTTAACATCAAGTGTTTTAATTCCTAAATATTGCCCTATTCCATAGCTATCATGAACAACATAATCACCAACATTTAATTCTTGGAAGTTACGTAATGTTTTAGCATCTTTAAATCTAAAATATTTTGTTTTAGAAACATTGACTTTTCCAAATAATTCATTGGCTGTTAAAATAACTACTTTTTCTTCAATAAGTTCTAATCCTAATGCAAGTTTTCCTACATAAAGATTAATACCTGGATAAATTACTTCATCAATTCCTACAAGTGTATATTTCATTTCATGACGATCAAAAAGTTCCACCATCAATTGAAGTTGATGTTTATTTTCTAGAGAAATTAAAATTTGACTATTCTTTAAATAATCATTGATTTGTTGGATGACACGTTTTTCATCATCTCGATTAAACATCACATCGTGACTTAAAAAGACAACATCATCTTTATTTGTTGTAAAGGTATTAATGGCTTGATAGTTATCTTTAATAATGCTATCAAAGTCTTGATAAAGTTGATTATCTTTTAAAAAGCGTCCACTTTGGCTTAATTCTTGATAATAATAGAAGTTTTCTGAAATATAGTTTTTGATTTGAAAATGAATATCTTCTTCTTGACATAAAATAGTAATTGGATCATCTAAATAATCTTTAATACTCGTCACATTTTTAAAGAGATGATAATACGCATATTGACTACTATCTGTAGCATGTGCTTTTAAGTTTTCAATATCGATCATGATTTTTTCTTCAAAATCATCTTTAAATAAATCATCCATCTTTTGATATTGTTCTTCAAAAGAATCTTTGATTTGTGTAACAACTGAACCTACTTCTTGATCTAAATAAAGAAGATCGGTAGCTGGAATAATTTCAATTTCACCCACTTTTTCAATCGTTCTTTGTGTTTTTTCATCAAAAAATTTAATATAATCAATTTCATCATCAAAGAAATCGATACGAATAGGATGGTCATATTGCATTGAAAAAATATCAACGACTCCCCCACGTTTAGAAAAATAGAAAGGTTGATCAACACGTGTTGTATGCATATAACCTGCTTGCGCTAAAAATCTTTGTAAATCATAAACATCAATATGATCTCCTACTTTTAAAGTCATACAGTTTTTCTTAAAAACATCAACAGTTGGAACATATCGCATCACACTATGACCATGACTAATCAAAAGATGTGGACCAGGTCGTGTAAGTTGATACATCGTTCCTAATCTTTGTCCTAATAATTCTCCTGAAGCAGCTAAACTTTCAATACGATAAGATTCATCTACAGGAAAATAAAGAGCTTCATCAATCATTTGTGAAACTTGTTTATAAAGAAGATTAGCTTCATATTGATTTGATTTAACAATCAGCATATCTTTTTTTGAAGTCAAAAATGCGCTAGCAATCAGTAGCGCTTCGCTGTTGGAAGAATTGACAACGATATTTTGTTTATTCAATAAAGCATTAAATGCTTTATTATCTTTTAATAAATGTAGTATCTTTTTCATATGTGCCTCTAATTAAAACGATTCATTGCATGGTTAAATCCATGATCCAAATAATCAATGACTGCATCACTGGCATTTTCAATCCCTTGATTGATAGCATCTTGTTCATCTTTTGTAAAACGTGATAAAACATAATCAACAACTTTTATATATTTACTACGATCAATACCTACACGAATACGATTAAAATTTTGACTTCCAGTATGCAAGATAATATTTTTAATACCATTATGACCACCAGCACTACCACTTTGTCTTAAACGAAGCTTCCCTACTGGCATATCTAAATCATCATAAATAACTAAGATATCTTCTTGATTGATTTTAAAGAAATCCATGACTTGTCTAACAGATTCTCCAGATAAATTCATATAAGTTTGTGGTTTTAATAAAATCACATCTTCACCTTTATATTTACTTTTTCCATAAAGTCCTTTAAATTTGTTTTGTGTCATTTCAATATTTAATTTTTCACTTAAACGATCTAATACCATAAATCCTGTATTATGTCTTGTATTTTCATATTCTTTCCCAGGATTACCTAAACCAATAATTAATTTCATTTTTTACCTCTTTAATCCAAATATTTTCATCGAAATAGGAGCTAAATATGTGCGTGATTCATGATCATTATAAATCACTTCATATTCATCCATATCATTTATTTCAAAATCATAATACGAAGGATTAAAATATGCAACAATCTCTTGATATTTTCCTTTATTTTGTTTCACACAATATCTTAAAATACGATAATCAAAATGATTTGTACTTACATATTCATTTACTTCTTGAATTGTTTCATACTTAAATCCACCATTTTCTTTTCTAAGTTGAATCATTTGTTTAAGAGTTTCAATATCCTCTTGATTTTCATCAACTAAAGACCAATTGACTGCATTAATATGATCTAATGTATTATACGTATTTCCAAGTCCATCTTTACTACGATAGAACTCTTGACCACAATGAATAAAAGGAATTCCTTGTGATAAAATAAGCGCAACATTCAACATCAATTGTCTTTTCTTACGGGTTTCAAGTGGTTCATCTCCATTACTAATTGCAAATTTATCAAATGTTGTCGCATTATCATGGCATTCAACATAATTAATACTTTGATCAACATAGCTGTAGCGATTTGTATTTTTCATACATTCACCACCAATTTCACAATTATACATATTCCCCGCAAAATAACCTTTATCCTTTAAAGCAGAATCTCCACTACCACCCTTTAAAGTTTCACGATAATAATCATTAAAGAAGCCAATATTTAACATCTTACGATGATTATCTTGCATTCCTTTTTCATGATCATCCATAGCTGTAGGCATATTCCATCCTTCGCCATACATAATAAAACTATCATCTATTTTTGAAGCTTGATCATAAACTTGATTTAAGGTTTCAATATCAATAATACCCATTAAATCAAATCTAAAACCATCTACTCCATAAAGTTTTTGCCAACGCAAACACATATCTTTAATATATCGTCTTACCATTTGATGTCTTGATTCCAAATCATTTCCACACCAAGAACCATTAGACATTTCTCCATATTGATTCTTTCTAAAATAATACCCCGGTACTGTTCTTTCAAATGCACTTGTATAATAATCATACATATGATTATAAACAACATCCATCACCACTCTTAAACCTTTTTGATGAAATGTTGAAACCATATGACGACATTCTTTAACTCGCGAATAACCATCTTGAGGATCTAAAGCATAACTTCCTTCAGGAACATTGTATTGAATTGGATCATAACCCCAGTTATACATCACTGTAGGATGAAGTTCATCTACTGTCGCAAAATCATACATTGGCATGATTTGAACATGAGTGACACCTAAATCTACAAGATAATCAAACCCTGCTTTATTACCTTGTGGTGTAACTAAACCACTTTCTACTAAAGACATAAAAGTTCCTGGATGTGTTGCGTTAATTGTTTTAGACATAGTAAAATCACGAACACTTAATTCATAAATGATCGCTTCTGTTTTTCTTTTCATATGTGGTAAGTTTTCTAAATAAAGTGGTTCATTGATTTTATCAACATCAATGACAATATTACTATTACTATTAGCATTAGAAGCATAAGCATAAAGATCTAATGTTTCATGAAAACTTTTATGATGACGAATCAAATAATTATATTCTTGATTATCCAAATCTCCTTGAATCGTTACTTCAAAAACCCCTTTTTCTTTTCTTTCCATTTGATAAGCTTCATTTCCTACTTTAACCATGACTTCTAAAGCCGTAGGCGCCCATACTTTGAAAGTTGTCTTTTCTTTTTGATAAAGAGGTCCTAATTTCCCATCATAATAAAATAATTCATCAAAATCATCCAATTCAGAAAGTCTTACATATTGTAAAATAGCACTTAAACCATAATTATCTACCATCTCATAATGATGCATTAAATCAATATGAACATTTTTAAAATAATATTTAACACAAATATCATCTTCACATGTTTCAGCAACAGGAATTTCTGCAAGTGTTTCTTTATTTAAATCTCTCAAATAAAATTTTGGAGAAATTCCCCCATAATATTTTTTTGAAAGTCTTACTTCTATTTTATTTAGCTCTATTAAATTGGCGAGCATACGTATTTTGCCTTTTTCCATTTTTAATCACCTAATCGTATTATACGCAAAATATATATTTTATTCAAACATCTTCTTTTTTGCTTTGATGTTCAAATTTTATGATATAATACCCTCGGTGATATAAATGAAAGTTGGTTTAGTATTAGAAGGTGGCGCTATGCGTGGTTTATACACAGCGGGTGTCATCGATACATTTTTAAAAGAAAAGATTGATGTTGATACAATTATTGGTGTTTCAGCAGGAGCTTTATTTGGAATGAATTATAAATCAAAACAAATAGGACGTGTTTTGAGATATAATAAAGCTTACGCTGGAAATAAAGATTATATGGGTGTTTATTCTTTTTTAAAAACAGGAAATGTCATGAATGAAGAATTTTGTTTCGAAAAATTGATTGATGATTTAGATCCAATTGATTATCAAAGTTATCAAGAATCTCCTGTTGATTTTTATGCCGTTGTGACAAATTTACAAACAGGAAAAGCAGAATATAAGTTGTTGGATACTTTAGATAATTATGATCAAGTTGAATATTTAAGAGCATCAGGTTCAATGCCTTTTGTATCTCATATCATTCAAGTCAATGGTCATGAATATTTAGATGGTGGCTGTAGTGATAGTATTCCTATTAAAAAAATGTTAGAGATGTGTGTTGATAAAATCATTGTCGTTTTAACAAGACCCTTAGATTATCGTAAAAAGCCATCCAATAAACATCTTAATAAACTCTTTTATCATCAATATCCTCATTTTGTAGAAACTTTAAATAATCGTTATTTAAATTATAATGCGTCTTTAGATTTGATTACAAAATTAGAAAAAGAAAAGAAGATTTTTGTTTTAAGACCTAGTCAACTCATCCCTATTGGACGACTTGAAAAAGACAAAGAAGTCATTCAACAAATGTATGACTTAGGTGTATGTGATTGTAATAACCAATTAGAAAACTTAAAAAAATACTTAAGAGGCTAAATTAGCCTCTTATTAATTGATATTTAATTAAAAGTTCTTTAATTTCATCTGGTGAAACACATCCATTTTCACCTAGATGAATTGCTGGTTTCGTTTTACCATGAAAATCACTTCCACAAGTAAATAATAAATCTAGCTCTTTATCTTTTTGATAAAAATAATCATTGGTTTCAAGGTTATGATAGCTTGAAAAGCATTCAACTCCTTGAAGTCCTTTTTCTACCATTTCATCGAAAATGTCAAACTTTCCTTTTAAATTATTTCCCGGATGTGCTAATACAGCCACTCCCCCATGATCATTAATTAATTGAATTATTTTTTCTAATGAAGGAAAAATAACTTCTGTATAACAAGGTTTTCCTTGAACATAATAATCCCAATAGAAATTAACATAGGGATTATCACTACGACTTCCGCCACTTCGATAAGGTTTTAAAAGTTCATGATCTACATATCTTTCATCCTTTAACAAAGCTTCACCAAACATTTCTCCAGTATAAACCCCATTACTACTTAAGGCATCTAATTGTTCTTTTTTTAAATCAAAACCTAATTGATTGGTAAGTTCTAATTTTTTTAAACTACAGTTGAGTTCTTGTTTTAAAATATCTTCTCCCAATTGATTAAATGCTGGGTTTGTATAATCGATCCCATAGCCTAAAACATGTAAATTGATTTCTTTATAAGTACAATCAATTTCAATAGCAGGAATATATTTTATCTTTAATTCTTCTGCTTTCTTTTTAGCTTCATCAATGGCTTTGACCCAATTATGATCAGCAATTGCCATAATTTTCACCCCTGCTTCATGACACATTTCTACGAGTTGACCAGGTGTAAATTCTCCATCATCGCTGTATAAACTATGCATATGTAAATCAATATAACTTTTATTCATTATTCATCCCTCCTATCATTTGATTCTTTCCTATTTGAAAAAGTCCTTCTTTAATTAATTTATATAGTTGATTAATTTTAATTATTTGAGGTTGATGTTTTAAAGGAATCGTTGGTAAAGATATTTGTATGTCTTTTAAAACATCACTACAAATACCAATAGCTGCTGGATTTAAGACACAACATAAAGTAGCAATCTGTTTTTCTAATAATTCTTGGGGATCATCTTTTAATAAACGCTCTTGTTGTAAATGATCATAAAAAGGTAAACATCGAAGTTCTCCCGCAAAATGACTAAAACCATTGTAGAGTTTCCCTTGAATGATCATACCACAGCCTACATAATCAATCGCAGGTTGATAAATAAACGCACTATTTTGATAGTGTGGATATTGATGATAAAAACCAATGCTGGCACAATTGACATCATTTTCAATGATTATTCTTTGTTTAATTTCTTTTTTTAAAATTTCTAATATATTTTTATTTTGAAAATCTTCAAAATCACACAAATCAATCATTCCCTGATCACAAACCCCTGGCAGTGATAAACAAATGACAACGATTTCTTGATCTTTCTTTAATACCTCTTTTAACATCTTTAAAAACTCTTCAACTGTTCCTTTTAAAGAAGAATAATTTTTTTGATAAACAATTTGATCATATAAATCTATGATTTCAAAAATAAATTCATAACTCTTCTTATTCTTCTTTAAAACTATCTTTAACAGATGCTTATAATCTTTATATAACTGATATTCTTTAGACTTTCTACCACCCGTTGACTTAGAATCACTTACATATTCAATTTCATGATTTTTCAACATTTCTTGTAAAATATTAGTAGTTGTCGCCAATGAAAGACTTGTTTTATATGCTAAGTCATTTTTTGTCCAAGTTTGTCCATCATAAAGGCATTCTCTTATTTTTATTTCGTTTTCTTGTTTTAAATTATTTACTTTTGACACTCTATCACCTGACTTTCATCAACTTTTGTCGAAAGTTATTATAGCACAAAAAGTATAAAAAAAGAATGACCTTTCGATCATTCCTTATTTTCTACCATAATAAATATCTCGATCAACTGCTTTATTCATTGAAGCAACAACTGTTGTACATACTGCATCTCCAGTAATATTAACAGCTGTTCTTGTCATATCTAAGATACGGTCAATTCCCATAATTAAAGCAATTCCTTCTACTGGTAAGCCAACGGAATTAAAGACCATGGTAAGTGTAATTAATCCAACACTTGGTACCCCTGCTGTTCCTATTGAAGCAAGCGTTGCTGTTCCAATAACTGTTGCATAATCCATCATAGATAGATGAATTCCAAAGGCTTGAGCTGTAAAGACAACCGCAACACCTTGCATAATGGATGTTCCATCCATATTGATTGTTGCTCCTAATGGAATTGTAAAGGATGAGATCTTTTTAGAGACACCCATTTTTTCAGCTAAAGTATCAATATTCATTGGAATTGTTGCATTGGATGTTGATGTTGAAAAAGCAAAAGCCATTACTGGGAAAAAGTTTTTAATAAAGATAATAGGATTTAATCCTGAAAAAATCTTTAACATTGACATATAAACCCCAAAACATTGAACTCCTAATGCAAGCAATACACAGAACATATATTTTAATAATGGGATGAAAACATCAAAGCCTATTTCTGCAAATGTTTTAGAAATCAAACAGAAAACACCTATTGGTGCTAACTTCATAACAACCATTGTCATTTCCATCATAATATCATTAAATTGACTAAAGAAGTTTTTAACAATATCTACACGATCTGACATATTTGCAAGAATAACACCTAAAATAAGCGCAAACAAGATAATTTGTAACATTGTTCCATTTGCAAGTGATTCAAAAATATTTGTTGGAATAATATTTAACAATGTTTCTGTCACACTTGTTGCTTGTGTTGACTCTGTTACTTTTGAGGTGATTTTAATTGCTGACATATCTAAACCAATACCTGGATTAATAACATTAGCGATACATAAAGCAACAACAACGGCAAGTGCTGTCGTACATAGATAAAAAAGCATTGTTTTAAGTCCTACAGCTCCTAATTTTTTAGTATCTCCTACTGCCATACTTCCACAAACAATTGAACAAAAGACAAGTGGTACAACTAACATACGCATTAAACGTATAAATCCTTGTCCTACAACATAAAATAAACCACTAACAATAAAATCATCAACGATTTTATTACTAGGAATACAAGAATTTAAAATCTCTTAATAGCAAACCGTAT
>OGEK01001794.1_pt1 | contig 12398 bp, 13 predicted proteins | sample 1570641 | NCBI WGS metagenome assembly OGEK01 (sample SAMEA2582136, study PRJEB24529) | metagenome | biome: Human gut stool | place: China | collected 2011
GTGAGGATAACATCTATGAAACGTCGCGATTTTTTATAGCCCTGAAATATTATGAAAGGATCATGTTTGCCTAACAAGTAGGCCCTCCCCTATGATGATATTGATTAAACCTGCATAACGTAAAAGGACGCCAAACATATCTGGCGTCCTTTTTCTTGTTCATTTCCTGTGAAGTTTCCCAACTTTCACACCTACAGTATACCACACTTTGATGTACTGTTTTGTATCGTTTTGTATCGTTAACGCTATTTCAATTTGGCTCGAATTCGCCCTACCTCTACCAACGCCCTATCATGTAGCTCGCCGCGTACTCGTGCTTCACTGTAATACAAGATTTGTGCCAGTTCTTTCCAGCTTCTTCCTTGCACGTATCGCTCTGTCAAAAGAACTGCCAACTCATTTGGTCGTACTTGGCTAATCACCCAACGAACTTCGGCCTTAATATTTTTTAAACGCTCAATCTCTCTTCGTTGCAGTTCGACACATTGCTCAATACCTACTACGATATTTGATAAGTCGCTACAACTACCTCCGGATATCCTGTCTTTGCTATAATCGGTAGCTGACAAAGTATCCGCTCTGCGTTCTATTTGGGCTTCGATATCACGATTGATGGAGTCAATCCTATCATCAATCCTTAGTATCTGAAGCATGTACTCTTTATCGGTCATTCGAAAGTCCCCTTATTTGCACTACCATTAATTACTAACTCCTTTTTCAAGTGTACGGATGTATCGGTTGAGATACCATTGTGCTTTTTTTAGGTCCTCCACTTTATCACCTTTGAAGCCAGCACGCGCTACGTACTTCACTACATTTCCTAAATGGTATGGTAATTGTTGATCTTCGATGAAATCGATTACTTCGATATTACCACGTGTGTAATGTGAAGGGTGATTAACAACATCGTGTTCGATATTAGATACTTTAACAGGTGTCACTGCTATTTCCTCCTTTATTGTCGCCTTGCTTGTAGCTGGCTTAGCTTCCATGTGTTTAGTAATCGTAGCTATAATTTCCTGCTTGGCCACTTCTTCTTTTTGTAATTCATGGCTCACCTTCTTAAGCTTTTCCACTTTAGACTTTTTGGCGTGTTTAGCTGCACATTCTGGGCAATATTTTGATGGTCGACCAGGTCTACTTGCAGGTATAGAAAATTCAATACCACAGTCTTCACACTTTGTAGTTTTTAGTGCCTGTTTTACTTTCAACGTAGGAGGCGTCATGACCTTCATACAATCAGGACAGTACTTTTCGTCCTTAACTAATGTATACTTCTCGCCGCATCTGCTGCATTTTCTTTGCATAGTTCTACTCCTTATACAATTCTTTACGATATTTAATAGCTTCAAGTAGTGCATCTTGCCCTACTTCTTTACGCTCTAGCGCTTTCATGACTTGCTCGTCCATAGTTCCTTTGGTGACTAGATGATGGATAATCACGGGTTGTGTTTGCCCTTGCCTGTGAAGTCTAGCATTAGCTTGTTGGTATTGTTCTAGGCTCCATGTTAGCCCATACCATACGATAATATTTCCTCCTGCTTGGAGATTTAAGCCGTACCCTGCCGATGCAGGATGGGCTAATAACATTTGGATATTACCTCTATTCCACTCGGCTACATCGTCATCGGTCTTTAACTCTACTGCTTTAGGGAACGCTTCCTTAATCGCCTGTAGGTCGTGCTTGAAGTTGTAAAATACTAATATTGGCTTTCCTTCGTTGGTATCTACTAATTCTTTTAACCGCTCGACCTTCTCATTATGGACAATAATAGTTTCGCCATCGTCTGAATAGATTGACCCATTGGCCAGTTGTAATAACTTGCCTGCTAATGCTGCTGCATTCAAGGCGCTTACATCGTCATCATCAACTAAGCTAAGTACGTGATCACGTTCCATCTGTTTATAAAGTTCCCATTCTTTAGGACTCATTTCTACCGTGATAACATTTTCGATACGTTCTGGAAGATTAAGATAATCCTTTGCTTTTAAGCTCATACAGATATCTTGCATCTTACCGAATATAGACTTATCTCCTCCTGGTAGTAGACGATAGCTGTACACGATGTGCCCATTTGTTTTATCGGGAGTAAAGTATCGTAATCGATACTCGGTAAGGGTTTTACCTAATCGTTCACCGCCATCTAACAAATACATTTGCGCCCATACATCCATTAACGTATTTGGTGCCGGTGTACCAGTTAAAATGACTACTCGTTTGAAGAAAGGCCTCATTTTACGCATCGCCTTAAATCGTTTAGCCTGTGGATTCTTAAACGATGAACTTTCATCAATGACAAGCATATCAAAGGGGAATTTCCGCTTTGGTTTTTCAAAATAGTAGTCGTACAACCATTGCACATTCTCACGGTTCATAACGTAGATATCAGAATCACTTTCAAGGGCTTTGATACGGTCCTTTTCAGGGCCTAACACCGATGCTATTGTAAGATGGCTTGTCTCACTCCATTTTTGGGTTTCTTGCGCCCAGGTAGACTCTGCTACTTTCTTAGGTGCTATAAGTAGTACTTTCTTAATGTTGAAGTAGTCATACATTAACTGTTCAATAGCTATTAACGTGGAAACGGTCTTACCTAAACCCATGTCAAGTAACAATCCATAGTGCGTGTGATCAATGATTCGTTGTATGGCTATTTCCTGGTATTCGTGTGGATGAAAGTTCATGTATTACCCTTTCCATATCATCGACAAATAACTTAGCTTCTATCATTCCTGTAATCACAAATACCAACGCGCCTTGCTTACGTAATCTAGCAACTTGTATTCTTTGATTAGCCATTAATACCCCTTTTTGGGCTTTGAGTTCTACGAATATGACACTGCCCCCAGGGAGTACTACTATTCGATCTGGCACACCATCATTTCCAGGTGATACGAACTTCATATATATACAACCCAGTTTTTTGAGTTGAATTCCTAACCATCGTTCGATATCCTTTTCGATTATTCTCACCTCGTTCTCAATAAATAATTGGACACACTATCGGACACGCCTGTGAAGCCTCACGGTTACTGGGTTTACGGGGGGGGTGTGTCCAATATGTCCGATTTTTTGCCAGAATATATATATACGCGTATTCGTGTTTTTTACGTGTATACGTATACATACGATTATTCATATATTTATTTTTTATTTTTTATATAAATAATTGGACACACTGGACACATATTACTATTTAGATTAGCATTTATCTGCTCGTTGTCCGTGTCCAATTAGCGTGTCCAAGCGTGTTCGATGTGTCCAATTATTAGCATATATCAAAATTCATCGATGTATAGAAGTGTATAATTATTTTTGCAAACATATATATACTTTAAAAATCGGACACACCCTAAATAATTGGACACACCTACTTTTCGTGATTACGTTTATAGGTTGATAGAAGGCCGGTACCTTCCCTTACAAACGCTCTCTGCGGCCCATAAAGTTTACCGAAGCGTGCTTTTCCCGTTCCCTTTGTGTATGGGCTCCACCCTCTCATTGCTTGCAATATATCGGTAATCTCTCTAGCCTTTGCGTTCTGCAGGTTCTTCCTGTCCCCCTCCATCACTTCACACCATATCTCAAGGGCACACACCCGCTCCCGCTGCACTGAACCACAATGATCGTCATCGCCATAATTTCTGATATAATCGCGTCTATCAAAGATATCAAGCGACTCCCAGTTCTCAGGTAATAACATCTCAAGGTATTCTTCAATGAGACCTACGAGTTCGCCACCTTCTGTGTGTGATAATTGAATTCTAAGGGCTTCTTCTTCAAGTTCTCCTTCAAGGACTAAGGATTCACCCTCTGACCAATAGTAATAGGCTTCTGCCCATAATTGGTCGATATCCTCTTTTGATAGCTCCCAGGCGTTCTTAGTCTTGCGATCTTTGTCGCCTGTGACCGGCCAGAAACGTCGGTTACCAGTCCGGTCTTTGAGGAACATAAGATTATTGGTGGAACCAGCGAATACACACTGGCGTGGGTACTCTTCGGTGCGTCTCCCATAAGGAGAGCGGAACCGGTCAGAGGTACGGCTGATAAAGGCCTTAACGATTTCATTATCATTTTTGTAGGTAGGTGCAAGTTCGGCGAGTTCATTAATCCAGGAACCCTGAATTTGTTCTAAAGCATCTTTGGTTTTGATATCCACGAGTGAATTATTGAACCATTTACGGCCTAACCGCTCCAAGATTAACGATTTACCAAGACCTTGAGAGCCATATAATACGATAGCTGTATCGAACTTAACACCTGGGTTCATGACACGTGCTACCGCGCCGCACATCCATTTACGAGTAACGGCTCTAATATACTCGGTATCTTCAGCACCGATGTAGTCGATAAATAGAGTATCGACTCTACAAGTACCGTCCCAGGTTACACTGGTTAAATACTCACGCACAGGATGGAACTTATTATCTTGCGTGACTTCCTGCAAGGCATCATCGATAATGCCTTTGCCCTTGATCAGGTATTTTGTAGCAAAGTAATTACGCAAGCACGCATCGTCCGTATCGGTCCAGTAAGGGGTTTCGTCCTTACCTCGCCAAGGTAAATCGTCAGTTACAACTAACCGGTGCGCAAATTCATCAAGTCGGATACGTCCTCTTAATGTGGGGTCGTATTTAAGAACCACTAAGCAGTTGAACACGTCAGACTCTGGTGTACCTCTGCGGTCACGTTTGAGCTTTTCGAGGAAGTCCTCCTCGTCCTCTGTGATGTCCTCGAAGTCCATATCCGCCATGCGTTCTTTGTCGAGCAAAATCGGTGCTGCGCCGTCGTCGTTAACGAAATCTATCATAGCTTTGTAGCTTGGTAAATCCGTTACTTTTGTTTGTGGATCCGCGTCGGCATCTTCAGCGCCAAATAAGTGAATACGGACAAGGTCAAACGCATTTACGAGCTTACCGCTAATAGGGTCAGTCGCGTGGTTAGAGTAAGCAAAGGTGTCGTTATCGTAAATGACAAGACCCGCTACTGAGCTGCCTCCGGTATACGTGTATCGGTCCTCAACTTGTGTTGGTGCATAGACTTCAGGGAGAAACTTTTGAATAGCTTCTGTGATACTGTAGCTTCTGCAAAAGGCGCCGAGTAGACCTTTTTTCTCCAAAGGGTTGCCTTGTTTTTTGGCCGCATCAAGGCGAATCTGTGACTCCTTACTCGATGTTGGCCAAAGGCTCGTATCTCGCCAATCTCTGTAGGTGTTAAGATATTGATCAACAGAAACTAAGCTGCCTTCGCTATGCTGATATACGTATTCCACATCCTTTGGACAACTTGGCCAGTACATCAGACGTTCTGCCTGATGCGTGGATGGGTCGAAGGAGTCAATGCCAATATCATCAGCGATACGTCTTGATACAGCTTGGTACTCATCTGGAGTCATCGCTCTATCGGCAGGAATGATGATGCGATAGCGAGGATTATCGGTAGTATGGCTGTGTGTACTATATAGTACGTACTCCATGCCGCCTAATTCCATATCTAGGTCTAAGAGAAAATCTTCACTAGGTGAATCCGCATCAAGCGTGATTAAATATCGCTCTTTAACAGCGCCTCTAACCCGTCTACCATTTTTAGGGATATAGCCACCAACAAAACCGCCGACGTCTTTCTTTTGGCCTTTCTCGGCTTTAGACATCTTGGCGTATTCAGCAGCTGTTTCATTTGTTACAGTAGGCTCGGCCAATTTCTTGGCCAAAGCACTCCAAGTCATTTTCTGAGACTTCCAGCTACGGGCGGAGCGACTTTTGCCCGTAGCTATTATGATATTTGTATCCATATGTTACATCGCTCCTCCCTTCGCAAAATGGATGTCCCCTAAATATTTAGGTACTTGTAATCGATGCTTTTTAATCCATTGGCATACAGCATAATTAATGTTGTGATTATCTCGTACACCTCTGTTGTTTTTTAGCTTAGCCTGGTGTATTTCCACAAAACCATCTGAATCTTCTGTAGGGTTAACTTCAATACACGCTACTGGCCGACTGTTTTCAAATACGCCAACAATAGCACATTTTTGCTCTTTAACTTTTTCTACATAGGTACCCACACAATTATTGAGTTGAACGCCTAGTCGAATTATGTCGTGTGTTGTTTTAACCACAGTAAAATCTAGACCACCAACGGAGTCTATTAGTTTTTTATGGAGCAAGCTGCGCTGTACAGGAACATTTTCTGCTTTTTCAAATTTGGATATACACACAATCTCGTCATGCAGATCCTTAATTTGGATACGTCTAGCCCAAATCTCCTTTTTCCTAGCTCTTGATAACCTGTTATACATATCCGCAGTATCTTTTACTTCCGAGTAGGAGTCGGCGTTTTTTAAGAACAATAGGACTCGACGCTCACCGTATTGATGGCGCATAAGCTTGAGGAAATCAGTTACAGTAAGCAAAGCTTGTCCATCATTCCATATTGGCCACGATTGGATATACCCTGTTCTTCCGCCTTCCTCTGCCACAAGGTCTGTAAATGCTTTCTGATAATCCATGCTTTTGAATATCTTGCTAGCAGTTTGGATGACCTTGATATAAAAGAAAGGACGGATAGTTAATAATTTTCTAACCCAGCGTTTATCCGGTACTTTATAAAGCTGTATAAGTGCTTTGATAAAAGGAACACCGGCGCTAGTTAACTCGGTAATAGCCAAAGTACTTGTTAAATTAGACCCGAAAGGTCTGAAATAGTTATCGTGATCTCTAACTAACTTGTCATTTAATGCAGGTGCATCCGGTGCATGCATCTTCCACACTAAGTTATGGAGTAAGTTATCGAGCGCACCGTATCTGGACGATAGTAGTACACCTTGTCTGATTGGTTTAACTTTGTAGCCTACTCGTTTTGACAACTTAGCAAAATAAGCTTGTTTTAGTACCTTAGCAAAATTTTGTAACTCCTTTTTATACTGCGACAATCGACAATTAGGAGTTGCTACTAGCCAATATAGGGGTAATGATTTTGAGTGAAACACCGATATATTAGGGTCGATTTCTGATATTATATCGGCGCGAGTACGTTTCTTTTGAACTAAGAACACTTTTCCTTGCTTGAAATCGAAGCGCAATATATCGATAAGATATGGCTTGTAGCCTGGGTAAATAGATTGTGTGTCGTTATCGACATGGACTGTGTGGTAGTCGAATTTAACATCAAGAATTGTACCTGATCAATAACTGATAGTTCTATCTCTAATGGAACATTTGCAGTACCGGAAGCATCAGCTACACAATCACCGTCCGCACCTCTTGTACGAATGAGTTCTCCGCATTGCGGGCAATAGAACTCAGTTGATATATAAGGGTCTACGATTCTGCCCATTCCGGAAGATACTGAGGGCCACAAGCAGGCAAATGATTGACCACAATCTACGTGGTAATGTACAGCAGGTGACCAAGAGTTCACTTGCTTGCGCCGTACTAGGTCATACAGCTTGTTAACTGATAAACTAAATAATACCTTCATAAGGCGCTATCCTTTCATCTATAACAAATCGTCTAAATCGTCTTCTTCAGGGGTTTCATCAACTACTGGGACGTCTTCAACCGGTAGCGTTTCTTCTACAGGTGCTTCTTTCTTCTTAGATACGCGTTTACGTTTTGGCTTTTCTTCAGTAATAGCCTGTTCTTCTACTTTAGGCGTATCTTCCGCCTTAAGTGTATCTTCTACTTTAGGTGTTTCCGTTTTCTTGCCATTTAGCACTTTAAGGCCTAAATCACAAGCAGCGATACATCCTTCACAGTATGCCATAGCAGAGTCTTTGCGGTCACTTGCGGGAGCTTCTTTTACGAGTTCATACAAACCGTCAATAGCTTCGCGTTGTTGTTGAATTTGTTGTTTTGTAAGTTTCATAAGAATTATCCTCCTAATCCTTCATATAGTAAGGGTTCTCAAACCCTGCTGCGTTTAATATGAGACCCTCATTCCAGGGCTCAGGTTCACACATAATATCGATTACTTCATCTAAACTGCCTTCGCCTATAGGCGCTTCAATAACCACTTCGTCGTGGATATGGGCTACAATTTTATAGCCCGCTTTAGAGAGTCTAAGCATTGCCGCTGCTAAACAATCTCTTGCAACGGCTTGTACAATGTTTTCGACAAGCTTTCCGCCATAGGTTTCAACTCTGCCCCAGGTATTCTTAACTTGATCCATACCGTCATACTCAATCGACTCGCTACCGAATCGGTTAAGCCCTATTCTAGGTCTTGCATAGGCAAGTCTACGTCCGGACGGTAATTCAATAAACATAAAGCCTTTTGATTTAAAGAACTTAATGTTACCTTGCCTAATTCGCACCGGTTCTCCGGTTTTAACGACTTGCTTGGCCGCATTATCTGCATCTTTCCAAAATCTAGTAATGCGTGGGCTAGCTCGCCTCCAAGCTTCGATGATACCAGGCAGTTCTTCTTCAGGAATTTCACCTTTCGTATCCATTGACTTCATAGCTCCTACACCGCCACCATAGCCTAGTGCCAGTTCTGCTACTTTGCCTTTTTGCCGTAAGTGGCCATTTACACCGTGCTTCTCAACCGGTACGTGGAACATACTAGAAGCCGATGCGCAGTAGATGTCGCCACCTTGCGCAAATACATCTTGTCTCCACTGCTCGTGAGCAAGCCATGCGATAACACGTGCTTCAATAGCACTGAAGTCGGCTACTATAAAGCGGTGTCCTTCCTCTGCTACGAGAGCAGTACGGATAAGTTGCTTAATTACATCACCAGGGTTTCCATATAGTAGGTCTAGCATTTCTACATCTCTACTTTTAAGAACTTCTCGAGCGGTGTCTAAATCTTCCAGGTAATTACGCGGCAGGTTCTGCAGTTGTACTACACGACCTGCCCAACGTCCGCTACGCATCGCGCCGTAAAACTGAAGCATGCCGTGGATACGGCCATCGGAACATACTGCGTTTTTCATAGCTAAGTATTTTTTTATTGACGAGTTACCTAATACTTGCCGATTTTGTAGTACCTTGCGTACATCAGATGGTATATCCTGCGCTAAGAGGTTCGATACATCGTCTTTTCGCATTGTATCTAGCTCATATCCTAGCCTTTCAGATAGCCACTCTTTCAATTGCATCGTACTATTGGGGTTCTCTAATCCTGTCAACAGTTTGGATGACTCGGTAGCCTCTTCCACGATTTCGTCGTTGCACGCAAGAGCAGCATCGACTAGTTCCATATCTACTTTCACACCCCGCCAGTTGATATCTTGGTCTAGTAGCCAGTACTCATGCTCTACGGCAGGAGGCTTTAGCGAAAGTAAGCGTTTACGAATCGCCTTTTCAACCACTACGTCTTGGCGGTTGTACTCAATGTACTCCGCCCATTTGTCAGGTGCATCCTCTGGCATATTTCGTGTCTTAGGATTTGTCTTAGTAGGCTTACGCGGTACTGAGAAAAATTGGATTAACCGTTTACCTCGTGAGTCTTTGGCTTCTCCTAATTTCAGGGCCTTAGACACATTATCAAGGCTTGCTGGTAGACTGCAGTATAAAGCAAGTACGGAAGTACATTCCCAGTTTGTGTAATCCGCATCAGGAAAATACTTTTTAAGACATAACATTTCGAATGCTGCGTTGAATGCGGTCTTTGTAATTTCCTTGTTATACAAAGCGTCCACCACCCTCTCGGGCAGTGGACGCTTTGTCATATCAATGACTTCGACTGGTTCATCATCAAAGCAGTAGGCAAAGAGCAGTATTTCAAATGTCTCATCATCAACGTACCGCTGTGCTCCGAATTTAATCGGACAGTCGCTGTACGTTTCCACATCAATACTGAGCTCCATAATTGCCTCCTTAGATTACATCGTCATCGTCGTCTAGGTCGCCTAAATCATCACCAAAGTCGTCAGCGGATACATGAACACCGCCTAGGCGTTCGCCATCTTTGATTTTACGAATACCATTTAGACCAAAACCTACACCTTTTTTACCATTGAAATTATAAGCAAATACAGAAAGTGCGACCTGCGCGTATACGCCAGAATAGATTTCTTCTTCAATATCGAAATCATCCATCTTGATTTTGTCACGGTTAAATACGATAGGTTGTTTATCGCTATTCGCATTAATGAAGAATTTACCAGTGTATACTTCCGGTTGGTCCGCTACAGCTTCATCTGTGTCGCCATCGCGTAAGTTCAATTTAAGGTAAGCTGCTTTGCCTTCTACCTTAGCTAGTGCTTTTGGATCTGCTTTTAGTTCTTCAATCGCACGTTCGAAAGCTTTGATAGTCTTTTTATCTGTTTTATCGATAATAATTTGAGAGCTATATTTCGCTTTACCGTCATCGTTTTTACGAGGTTGAGCGATATTAGCATAAGAAAGTCTTACTACACCAGTTGTCAATTTAGCCATGTTACTGTCTCCTTAATTCTTAATTCTTAAATGGGTTACAATTATGTTCGAACCCTATTACTGTGTTAAATAAATTATCTAATTCGTCTTCGATATCGGACCTTTCATTGTCTAGTCGAATCCATTCATCGTCTTCTTCCCAAGGAGGTGAATCAAACGAGTTTTCCTCCAATGGATAAGACGCTTCTATTGCATCGCATTTAGCTTCTACCGCGCAGTAGCGAGTGTGTAAGCTGGTTGCATAGGCAATAGTGATTTGATAAAGCTCGTCGAGGTAATGTCCTCGTTCATAAAGTTCTTTAGCAATTGCTTTTACTGTAACGACGCGCATTCTACACCTCGTCTGTAAATTCGTTAGCCATAGATTCTACTGTATTAATTGCTGGGCGCTTATCGCTTTCCGGTACAAGCGTAGGCTTGCCTTCCGGTTTATCGATATAGACTTCTAGGTATTCTGCAACGCCCTTTTTGCCGAGAACCTTCTGCAGATTAGTGATACCTTCGAGTTCACGAGGTTTGAAGATGTCCTCTTCCTTATAACCGTTATCGAGTAATGTTTTAGCTGCAGCGTCTGGATCCGTGATAGTACGTCTTGACGTACCTTCTACTAATTTATATCCCGGCCATTGCTTTTCACCTGATAAGGCTTTTTCGTAAGCAAAATCGTAAACGCCTTTAATCCATTTCGTGATTAAGTCCTTCATCCCCAGGATGTCGGATACTTCACGGTCCGTAAGTAACTGATTGAGCTTACCGCCGTCTTTATAGAAAGCGGCAAGACAAGTATCTGCTAAGGCCCTACAAGTATGTCGAGCTTTACAGAAGTTACAATAATCGCAAGGCGTACATTCGCCGAGCCCATCCCAGGCACGTTGTGCGACAGGTTTGATTTCTTCACCCCAATCAAGTAGTTCCTCAAGAGGCATTTCATCGGTAGACACACTATCCAGTCTCGGCTGAACGATTGTCATACGAACCGACTTGATATCATATAAGTACTCGTTAACGTCGTAAGCTCCTAATGCGTATAACCGCATTTGTGTATTCTCGACGGCACTAACAGGAACACCTTTACCATACTTAAGGTCAATCACTTCCAGGATGCCATCAGCTACGATAACCATATCTCCGGTACCGAAGCCTTCAGGTACCCATCTAGAAAAGTCTAGCCGTGCTTCAATCATGGCTTCTGCATCAGAGGAACGGGCGCGAGCCTCGTTCACCTTTTCTTCGCAGATGTCTACATAGCGGTTAACCGCCTCCACCATTTCAGCGGAGTGATCATGCTTAGGAAGTTTTTTACCTTCAAGCTTATGTCGCAGGATTGATTCAGCCAAGTCATGTGCTACAGTGCCTTCCGCAGCATAGGGCGATTGTTCATCCGGGAACATCGCTTCTAATCTTGCTGAAGGAGTACATACGAGCCACCTGGCGCTACTTGATGCACCGAGTAAGGCATGTTTCTTAGCCACGACTAGCCACCCATTCCATGATTTGGATGCGTTGCTCATCGGTAGCGGATGTTACCTTTTCAGCTCCGATGCTATCTAGGAACGCCTTGAACTCTGTTTTAGCTTGCGTCTTGTCCGCAGCTTTGGCCATCACATCTTTTACAGCTTCACGAGTTTCTTCAAGGCTTGGAATGGATTGCTTTTCTTCCTTAGCAGGTTCCTCTTTCACAGGTTCCTGTTTAGCAGGGGTTTCTACTTTAGTAGTTTTTGCTTTTTTAGCTTTAATTTCTTCCTTAGCCTGGTCGATAGCATCGGCTTTATCTATAGAAGAACCTACAATAGCTTTATAAAGGTTCTTGATTTCTTGATTTAATTCATTAGCTGTTTCTACTGTGATTTTTAATTCGATCATTTTTCCGTATCCTTCCTGTTTAACTATGTGATAAACTTTGCTTGCATTTTTTTTGATACTATTCATATGAATCCTCAGTTTGGGACTTCAAGGTTTCATACTCAGTAAGTAATGCCGAGAATTCTGGGTTATCTTTTGCAAGTAACCGA
>OGEK01001795.1_pt1 | contig 12369 bp, 9 predicted proteins | sample 1570641 | NCBI WGS metagenome assembly OGEK01 (sample SAMEA2582136, study PRJEB24529) | metagenome | biome: Human gut stool | place: China | collected 2011
ACTATAAAAGATAATTGCTGGCTGGCATCCAATGTGGTTGTTTGTGGTGGTGTTACCATAGGAGAGGGATGTGTAATAGGAGCAGGAAGTGTTGTGACAAGGGACATTCCTCCATATAGTCTGGCTGCCGGAAATCCATGCCGGGTTATTCGCAAAATAACTGAAAAAGATCATATGAAATAAGATAATACAATCAATAAAGGGGATGCCGGTTAATACCACTTTTCGGCATCCCCTTTTTGCCCGAATAATTAAGTATTCCAATATCCGGTATGGCAGAAATATTTCTGGGACAGATTGTATTCCGGAGAAAAATGAAAGGTTAGTTTTAACTGGTTGTATTACGGCGAATCAATATCGGAGCAATCTGTTTATGGACAGGCTTTTCCAGTGGTTTAGGGGAACGTTTTTTTTGTTCTTCCATCTGTTGAACCAGAAGCTCCATGGCAGTTTGTGCAATAATATCAATCTGCTGACCAACGGTTGTGATTGGGAGAATTGCCTCACTGGCAATGGGAGAATTATCAAATCCTATGATTTCATAGAAAGAGGGTAATTCTCGGTATTTCTGGAAAATCAGGTTAAGAAACATGTTTGCATAGGTATCGTTGGAAAGGAAAATACCTTTTTTTTGATTGGGATATTTCTCTTCTATTCTTGTAAAAATACGTCTTATTTCATTTAAAATTTCCTGATAAGAATTACCGCTTACACTTAGATCAATATCATAAGGAACCTGATATTCTTCACAGGTTTCCTTAAATGCGCGAATACGGTCGTAAGCAGGAACTGTTTTCTCAACATTGACATTGATGTGGATCAGTATATCACATTTATCACGGATCAGCAGAGTGGTAGCCTGAAGCGCACCCATATAGTTGTCAGTGGTAACACTGCTGATATATTCCGCTTCACGTTCAATGGCAACGATGGGAATCTGATAGGAGGATAATTGTTTTGATGACAGCGTATGACTTAAAACAATGAGACCTTCAATCTGATAGGATAGGAGCTCTTCAATATATTGCTGTTCTTCTTCAGCCCCATGTTCACTACTAAAGACGAGGAATTTGTAGTGATAATCACTGTAGCTGGACAGCAGTTGTGTCAGCATTTCAGAATAATAATGCAGATAAAGATTCGGAATAATGATTCCGATAAATTCACTTTTTCCATTCGCCAGAACTTTTGCAAGTTTATTTTTTTTATAGCCAAGGATATCAAGGGCCTGAGAAATTTTTTCCTGATTTTCAAGTGTAAGGGAATCAGGATGATTGAAATATCTTGATATTGTAGTTTTTGAAAAATGGGTATATGCTGCAATATCTGCAAATGTCACCTGTTTTTTTGACATGAAACTTATTCTCCTTATAAATAAATGCAAATATTTTTTTTAGTATAGCAATTATTATACAAAAAGGCAATATTAAAATAACCGATTACGTAACCGGTTATTTTAATGAAGAAAAGTGTTGACAGAGAGTGTGTGATGTAGTAACATCAGATTATAAAGTAACCGGTTACTTAACCGGTTTCGTGAACAATGTATGAAAGGAATGGAGGAAAAAGTGCATGAAAACAGTGCAGAACCAAGCAAAGCCCGTAAGCAAGCAGACGTGGAGAAATAAGGTTACGTATGTGAAGAAAAACTGGCAGTTATATCTTTTTTTCTTAATGCCGGGACTTTTACTGACAATCATTTTTAAGTATCTTCCGATGGGAGGGCTTTTGATTGCGTTTGAAGATTATAATGTAATCAAGGGAGTACTTGGAAGTCCATGGGTTGGACTTGAATATTTCAGACGTTTTTTATCATCACCGGATTTTATGAACTATCTGATGAATACATTAAAGCTGAGTATCTATGGATTATTATGGGGATTTCCGGTTCCGATTATTCTGGCATTACTTATGAATCGTATCCAAAAAACAGGGATCAAGAAAAAAGTACAGCTTCTGATCTATATGCCGAATTTTATATCTGTAATAGTACTTTGTGGTATGGTTCGTATGCTGTTATCACCGGTAGGACCTTTGAACAGGCTGCTTGGGATTAGCACAAACTGGATGACAATGCCATCTGCTTTCCGTACTATTTATATAGCAAGTGGAATCTGGCAGACTGCAGGCTGGGCATCTATTATGTATACTGCAGCATTATCTAATGCGAGCAAAGAGTTGGAAGAAGCGGCAGTTATGGATGGTGCAAACCTTTTGCAGCAGATCTGGTACGTGGAGCTTCCGGCGATTAAGAACATTATTGTAATTCAGTTTATCCTGCAGGCAGGAAATATTATGAGCATTGGATTTGAGAAGGCATATGCATTGCAGACAGATATGAACCTGCCGGCATCAGAAATTTTATCTACATATGTATATCGCATCGGTCTTTTGAACGGTGATTATGGTTATTCTACGGCAGTAGGTCTGTTTAATTCAGTTGTAAATGTAATTCTGTTGATTTTTGTAAACTGGGTTGTAAAGAAGCTGAATGATGGAGAGGGATTATAGGAGGAAGAGAAGATGGAGAAAAAGAAGAGAAAATATTCAAGGACAGATCGTCTGATCCTTGGAATTGGATTCACGATTCTTGGACTGTTTGTACTTTCTATTGCGATTCCAATTATATATGTAGTGCTTGCATCTTTTATGGATCCTACTGTTTTGAATAATCAGGGACTGAGCTCTGATATTAAGGACTGGACTTTGGATGCTTATAGAAGAGTACTGGAGAATGAGATGATCTGGCGCGGATTTTTGAATTCTTTTCTGTATTCATTTGCATTTACAGTGATCTCAGTTTTTGTAACATTACTGGCAGCCTTTCCTCTGTCTAAAAAAGAATTTGTGGGAAGAAAATTTTTTAATCTGATTTTTCTGATCACAATGTTTTTTGGGGGAGGAATGATTCCAACATTTATTTTGATCAATCAGCTGCATATGGTAAATACAGTATGGGCGGTTTTGATTCCGGGAGCATTTAACGTTTGGAATATGATTCTTGCAAGAACTTATTATCAGTCAATTCCGGCAGAATTAAGAGAAGCATCTGCAATTGACGGTGCTAATGAAATTCAGCATTTTTTCAAAATTATGATGCCGGTATGTAAACCGATTATTGCAGTACTGGCACTGTGGTCATTTGTCGGAATGTGGAATAGCTACTTTGATGCGATGATTTATCTGAACGATGCAAATCTTCAGCCACTGCAGCTGGTACTGCGTTCAATCCTGGTGCAGAATACTCCGCAGCCGGGAATGATTGCAGATATCCAAAGCACAGCAGAGATGGCAAAGGTAGCAGAACAGTTGAAATATGCAACAATCGTAGTATCAAGTTTACCACTTTTAGTGATGTATCCATTTTTCCAGAAATATTTTGATAAAGGAATTATGGTTGGATCGGTAAAAGGCTAAAGAAAGGAATGATACAGATATGAAGAAAAACAGAGTAAGAAGTTTGCTTGCACTTGGACTTTCTTTAACAATGATGGTAAGTATAATGGGGTGTGGAAAACAGCAGAGGCTTGATGCTGAGATTAATCCGGATACACCGGTATCGGATGTACAGTTTCCATTGAAAGAAACAGAGGAGCTTTCTTTTATTACCAGTGCACCGGCCACTTCAACACAGGATCCAAATAAAAGAGTGATTTTCCAGAGAATGGAAGAACAGACAAATGTTCATATTGACTGGACCTGCTTTGTATCAGATCAGTTTTCAGATAAAAAGAATCTGGCGTTGGCTCAGTTTGGAAATCTGCCGGATGGACTGTTTAATGCAGGCATGAGTGATTATGATCTGTTGCGTTATGCAAAGCAGGGAATAATTATTCCGCTGGAAAATCTGATTGACAAATATATGCCAAACCTTCAGGCTGTGTTTGAAAAATACCCGGAATACAGAACCATGTGTACAGCACCGGATGGACATATTTACTCTTTTCCGTGGATTGAACAGCTTGGTTCCGGAAAAGAAGCAATTCAGGCCATTGGAGATATTCCTTATATTAATAAGAAATGGCTTGATTATCTTGGTCTTGAGATTCCAACCACAACAGATGAACTGGAGCAGGTACTGATTCAATTTCGAGATCATGCAGATGATCTGAAACAAGAGTTTTCCATTGAAGGTGATGTAATACCGATGTCATTTATTATCAATAACGGAGATCAGGATCCTTCAATCTTAATAAATGGATTCGGAGATGGTTATGGGGACACAGGAGATCATTTTGCTGTAACAGATGAAGGTAAGGTGATTTATACAACGGTTCAGGAAGGATACAAAGAAGGTATCAAATGGCTGCATAAACTTGTGACAGAGAATCTGATCGATCCGGAAGCATTTACACAGGAATGGTCTACTTATGTTGCAAAAGGAAAGAATCACCGTTATGGACTTTGCTTCACATGGGATATTGCTAATATAGACAACAATACGGATTATGTGATGCTTCCGGCACTGACCGGACCGGATGGAATGAGAAATATCACCAGACAGAACAACAGTGAGACCAGCGGTTTTGACAGAGGAAGATGTGTGCTTACTACCAGCTGCCGTAACACGGCACTTGCTGCCGCATGGATCGATCAGATGTATGCACCCCTTCAGTCTCCGCAAAATAACTGGGGAACCTATGGAGAGAAGGATTCCTTTAATATTTTTGAGCTGTCTGTAAACAAAGATGGCGAAAAAATGTTAAAGCATATGGACTTAGGAGATCAGTCACCGGTGGAAGTACGTGAAGCGCAATCTGTAAATGGTCCTCTCGCTATATTAAATGAATATTATGGCGTATATGTAACACAGCCGGAAGATGCGAAATGGCGTCTGGATAATATGCATGAGACATATTTACAGGATATGAACAGCAAATATGTTTATCCTAATGTATTTATGAGTATTGATGATACAAACAAAGTGTCACAGTATGATACAGATATTAAGAAATATGCAGAACAGAAGAAAGCAGATTGGATCCTGAATGGAGGAATTGATGAAGAATGGGATTCTTATCTGAAAAAAATGGAGAAGTACGGGCTTTCCGATTACCTTTCAATCAAGCAAAAATATTTTGACCAGTATCAGGATTCATTAAGCAGTGAAAAATAAGAGAAGATATCATTTTGACAGGAGGAACTATATGAGCGAAATGTTGGAAAAGGCAAGAAAATATGAATTTATACAGGGACAGCAGATCAAAGAGGAAGAAAGACCAGCCTTTCATATAACTCCTTATGTTGGCTGGATGAATGATCCAAATGGATTTTCCTATTATAAAGGAGAGTATCATTTGTTCTACCAGTATAATCCGTATAGCACACATTGGGACAGTATGCACTGGGGACATGTAGTGAGTAAGGATTTATTGCATTGGAACTATGTTCCGACTGCATTGGCACCGGATGAAGATTATGATAAATTCGGCTGTTTTTCAGGAAGTGCCATAGAATTAGAGGATGGCAGACAGTTGCTTATGTATACTTCTGTAAATCAGGAGAAACTGGAAGACGGAACTGTAAGGGATATTCAGACACAGGCAGTGGCAGTTGGAGATGGTAAGGATTATGAAAAGTATGATAAGAATCCGGTTCTGACAGCCAAAGATCTTCCAAAGGGGGCTAGTAAAGTAGACTTTCGTGATCCCAAAATCTGGAAAGGGAACGATGGAAACTTTTATTGTGTTATAGGAAGTCGTCCGGCTGATGGAAGCGGACAGATCCTTCTTTACAGAAGTAAAAATGGCTTTGAATGGGAATTTGTAAGCATTCTGGCAAAGAATCAAAATCGTTATGGAAAAATGTGGGAATGTCCGGATTTCTTTGAACTGGATGGTAAATATGTGCTTCTGACAAGTCCACAGGATATGCTTCCGGAAGGATTAGAATATCATAATGGAAATGGAACGTTATGTATTATTGGGGAGTTGGATCCTGAGACACATACTTTAAAGGAACAGTTTTGTCAAGGTGTTGATTACGGAATTGACTATTACGCAATGCAGACACTGCTTGCACCGGATGGACGAAGAATTATGATCGCCTGGATGCAGAACTGGGATACGCTTGCATATCGATGCAATGACTCTGGATGGTTCGCACAAATGAGTCTTCCAAGAGAACTGTCTGTTAAAAACGGAAGATTGTATCAGGTTCCGATCAGAGAACTTAATGCCATGCGTGCAAACAAAGTCGAGTATAACAATGTTGTGATAAAAGATACCAAGCTCACACTGGATCAGATTGAAGGACGAACGGTAGATCTGGAACTTGTGATACGACCAGCAGATAAAGACAATCTTTATAAAAAATTTGAACTCTGTTTTGCAGAGAATGAGAAATATCATTCTACATTATGCTTCCGTCCGGATGAATCTGTTTTAAAAATCGATAGAAAATTCTCAGGAAGCGAACGGGCGCTGGTTCATCAGAGCAGTTGTCTGGTAAACGGTGACAGCAATGAACTAAAACTGCGTGTGATTTTGGATAAGTTTAGTGTGGAAGTATTTATTAATGACGGCGAGCAGGTTATGTCTGCGGTTATTCTTACAAAGCAGGAAGCAAAGGGGATTTCTTTCTTTGCTGATGGTGCAGCTAAGCTTGATATAGTGAAATATGATTTATTATAATAAAGCGTTCTATAGCAATCCTCGTAAATAATGCATTTAAGACAGTTCAGCAGAGTGCGAAAGACAAGGAAGATATCTGCAGGCGTGCTGACGCACGGCAAAGATATCTGACGCAGGATTTCACACTCTGATGGGCTGGATTAAGATGCATTATTTCAGAGGATTGCTATAAATTGGGACATAATACAGCATTTATTGGTAAGGTTGGTAATGATTTTTTGGGAGATCAGTTGAGAGCAGACATGATGCTGAATAAAACTGAGATTCCCGAGGATATTCTCAAGGAAACAGAAATGCAAATAAGTAAAAAACTTTAAATTTGTAATTCTTGCAAAATAGCAAGGAAATCGCAAGACTTTGGTCATGTGAATTTCCTTGCTTTTTTTTCTCAAAGTGTCAGGTAAGTCCCTTGTTTATGGAAGAAATCAGCTCTGCCAGTTGTTTCCTTTTGGTGCGTGTATCACCGTTGATCATCAACTTGGAATAAATCTGGTTGATATATTGCTTCACAGTGCCTTCAGAGAGAAATAACCTTTCGGCAATTTCGCGGTTGCTCAGACGGTCGGTGATCAAAGCTGCGATTTCTGTTTCTCTGCTGTTCAGCACATTCAGGATCTCAGGCCTGTAATTACGGCTGGACAGGCGGAGGCAGTGTTGTTCATAAACAGAACCAAGGGAAAGGATCCGGTCTGTGAAAGGCTCTGATGCTATGGAATTAATACTGCTCAGCACGTCCTTGATATAGTTATAATTTTCTACAAACGGAATCAGGAAGCCATCCGGCATGGCGTGTCCTAAGGCTTTCTGCAGAAGCTGTCGTGCATCATGATGTTTGCCCAGCATTGCGTAAGCAGCAGCGGTCTGGATCTGAACGTGGAGAGACACAAGTTCATAGTGCATTTTCTCACAGACAGGCAGAAGCGTTTCGCTTCTGCCTATAACTTTTGCGTACATTTTCTGTGAAAGAAAGACCTGATTCTCGATCATTTCCATCATAGGTCTGCAGGGAGAGAGAAAGCTGACAGTGGATAACATATGGTCTTTAAATAATGCGGGAATCTTTTCCGGCATTCTAATCAATGCATAGTAGTAAGCATAAGTACTGTCAAAAATATTCAGCCACATCATATTGTGGAGAGACAGAAGCTCCTTACGCTTTACTTCAGGGTTCTTCACAAAGGTGACACTCTCCTGAAAAAGGGAAAGCCTTGCATCAAGGAAGTCACAGCAGAGCGAAATATTGTGCTGTCCGTTTGATGCAATGGTGGAATAAGTCTGCTCCAACAGGATCTGTGCATCTGAAAAATTCCCCTGCATAAATGCTGCCTCTGCATTCATGAGCAATTCCGCACCCTGTCCATGCCCCTGGGTGATCCTGTAATAATGGGGCATACACTCATTCATAGCTGCCAGTTCTGCATCCAGAGTTCCGAATCTGCGGTGAAACATCATCAGAACAGAAGGAGAACCGAAGGTCCAACTTCCTGTATTGCGGATACTGATGGCAGGTCTGGTCATTTTGGAACTGGCCTGACGATGCAGAACGCTCATGCCGGTGATATCGTTATACATCAGAAAACTCATAATAAGATCACATTCTCCGGAGAGATTCTTTCTCTCATCTTCGGACAAAGTGTTATCTTCAGCTATAGTATCTGTCAGAAGCTGCTTCAGTTCCAGCATTTTGGGAATCTGATGCCAGGTAAACATACGGCGCATTAATACGAGAAGGGCCAGAGGCCTGTTCTTCAGGATTTCTGTTGGACAGACATCAAGAAATGCGAGAACCTTTTCCGGCGAAAGAGAAGCCAGGAGGATTCCTGCATCCTTTTGGATAACAGCAAGTGCTGCATCATAGTTAAGAGCCTTGTTATAGGCAGCAAGTGCCTGCAGAAACTGTCCCCGGGATTCATACCATTGTCCGTAACGATTCCGGAAATCTGTCTGTTTTTCATGGGAAAGCATGGCAAAGGCACGCTGTGTACATTCCTTCATCATATGGTGAAAACGGAAGCTGACTCCATCGGGCAAAGGAGTGATAAAAGCATTCTGTCTGGTCATAAGGGAAAGAATCTGTCCGGCTTCCGGATTCCCTGTAATAAAAAGAGCCATCTCAACGGTAAATTCATCTGCAAGTCCCATAACAGTGAGAAATTCCTGCTGTGCATCAGAAAGAGGTGCGATCATGGCAGAGGAAAACATATCATAGATATTAGAAGTATGGTCAGGAAAATGTCCGCTTTCAAAAAAGGTACAGAGATTCAGATAGACTGCAGAGAACCACCCCTCACTGGAATAGAGAAGCGTGTTCAGCTGATCTTCGTTCAGGCTGGCACCGCAGCGATGGGTATAGACAGAAAGCTCCCGGCGATTCAGACACAGATCCCTGGTATGGATCTGATATAACTTTTTGCCAAGACGGAGAATCTCTTTTCCGGACAGAAAAGCATTTCTGCCGGATACGATCAGGTGGATATTTTCAGGCAGTCTGTTGGCAAGCATACAAAAAAAATCTGCAACATGAGGTTCACCCAGCAGATGAAAATCATCAATAAAAATGTAGTAAGAGGTCTGACCGCTCAGGGAATAACAAAGCTCATCAGCAAGCATCCCGGCACTGGCAGCATCTGAAGGGCAGCTATAATTATCCAGAAAATCAAGCCCTGCAAAGGCAAATGCCTTCTGAACGCTCTGCCAGAAAACAGACAGATTATCAGAATAAATACTGATTCGGATCACACAGGAGTTTCTGTTTTTGCTCTGTTTGTCCAGATACCAGTTGATAGCAGTTGTTTTTCCATATCCCATGGGAGCGGTCACAGCAGTGAATGCAGATTGTGAAATCGGCTTCAGATTCTCCTGCAGACGCTCAGAGATGTAAATTGTATTCAGATTATATTTCTTTTTAGACATCTGTAAAACCTCTCATTTGATACGATATGTTTTATTTTAGCATACAAAGTATCAAAATGAAACTTTTTCCCAGGCGGTTTTTCAGGCAATATCGGCCACTGCTTTTGCTATACGGGGACACTTTTTGGTTCCAGGTTCCTTCTGAAACGTTTCTCTATCAGATAATTCGTATGGAACCTTCAAAAGTCTATGATTATGTAATTACATTTTACTTGAAAAATTAAACAACATATGATAAATTATAAATGCGACGTAAAAAAAGTCGCATTTATAAAAAGGTGATTAGTATGAGAGAATTTTTGGAAAAAACATTACGGCAAAATGTAATAATGACAGAGAATAAAGAGGTATATAAAAAACTTCCATTAGCATATCGTGGAAGATATGACATTTTTACAGTAGAGACTAATGGTGTATTATGGATGGCTATTCATCCCAAAGATGATATCGGACTTGTTGTTTTGCGTAGAGACAGAGCTGGCGTGGAAAAAATAACAGGATTAAACTGTGCAGTTTTTCTTGATCGAACAACATTTTATATAAAAGAAAAGATGATAGAAGAAGGAATTCCTTTTGTAATAGATAGGAAGCAGGTATTTCTCCCGTTTATTGGATATTTGCTGAGTAAAGGAAATGAAAGAGAGCTGGCACCAGTTCATTTGATTTCATTTTTGACGCAAAAAATGCTTCTAATGGCCATTTATGAACGATGGAATGAAGTAAAAGTATCTGATGCGGCGAAACGATTGGAAGTGTCAACAAAATCTGCAAGCCGGTGTTTTGATGAACTGGAATATTTAAATATTGATGTGTTGGGTATGAAAGGTAAATCAAGAGTCATCGATATTCCGGATGAACGAGAACAATTATGGCAGCAGATTAAGATGGTATTAAGAAATCCAGTAATTCGAAGATTTATTTTGAGAGAAGATATAAAATTTGAAAAGAAAGCAGGTATTTCTGCTTTATGTGAGTATTCTCTTTTGTCCGATAATGTTTATCCTACTTATGCCGTGACGAAGAAAGAACTAAAAGATAGTGGAGTGAAAGCGGAAAAACAAGTGAGTGAATTGGAAGAAATTGGCTGTGTTGTCTTGGAACTGGGATATTTTATTGATTTTCTAGGAAAAGGATTTCAAGATCCTTTAAGCGTAGTACTGTCACTGACAGGAGATGAACAAGAAGAGGAACGAGTTGATATTTCTATTAATGAGATGTTGGAGGAATATGTATGGTCAAAGGATTAGATACATTTTGGAAGTACTTTGCAGATTATGAAGAACAGTATGTTTTAATAGGTGGCGCAGCCTGCGATATTCTTTTTGAGAGCGAGGTTATGCAAATGATAAAAGTGTTCTTTATCTGTCACGGCAGGACTATGGAATATCAGACAGAATGAACTGGAATGGGGATAATCGTTAAAAGGTATTAAAGGAAGAATAGAGATATTATTATGGCGTGTGAGGAGCGAGACTTGCACGCCTTTTTGGTATAAAAGTACGTGCTTTTTTACGTGAAAGAGTGATATACAGGATCAACTTAGATAATCAATATGAATATCAGGATTAAAATCCCGGATAAAATGATTAATAATCAGCCTTATACCATCCGGGAGTACAAGATTTTCAGACTGCATAAGGACAGTGCAACGAATCAGGCAACTGTTGATATATTAGATCCTGTCTTTAACAGCAGTACTAACGAGCTTACCTTTAAGTCAGATAAATTCTCCATTTATGTACTGACTTACAAAGACACCTACTATTCCCCAAGCTACCCGGTAACAGGCATTAAGGTATCTCCGGATACTCTTACCTTAACAAAGAAAGATGAAACCGCCCAACTTACCGCAGAAGTGACACCGTCCTATGCAGACAATAAGCGTGTAACCTGGCAATCCAGCGATGAGAAAGTAGCAACTGTAGATGAAAACGGCAAGGTAACAGCAGTTGGAAACGGAACTGCCACCATTACCGCAACATCTGTAAGCGGCAGTTACACAGCGACAGTTTCCGTAACAGTGAAAATCCCTGTGGAAATTCAGAAGCTCACCATAGAAGCAGAGAAAGAAACCCTGACAAAGATTGGTGAATCCACAGAACTGAAAGTAAAGATCGAGCCTGAAAATGCAGATTTACAGAAACTGATCTGGAAATCCCATAACGAAAAAGTTGCCATTACAGATGAAAACGGCAAGGTAACAGCAGTTGGAAATGGAACTGCAGAGATTACAGTTACAACAGAGGATGGAAAAATTACAGCTTCCATTATGATCACAGTGAAAGTCCCGGATGAACCCACGATCAATAAGACCACAGGCTTCAGAAGGTTAAGAGCCCGTTCTGTAAAACAGACAAAAACTTCTGTGACATTGCAGTGGAACATCATTAAGGATGCAGATGGATATTTCGTATACGGCAACCGTTGTAATACAGGTACAAAGTCTTACAAGTACAGGAAGCTTGCCACCATCACCGGTGGAGATATCAGCACATGGACCCAGAAGGACCTGAAAAAAGGTACTTACTACAAATATGTGGTAAAAGCCTACAGACTGGTAAATGGCAAAAAGGTAGTGACAGACACATCCATATCTGTACATGCAGTCACCGGAGGCGGTAAATACGGAAATGCAAAAGCTGTTTCTGTAACCCAGATTGGAAATAAGAAGAATGTTTCAAAGATCACCCTGAAAATGGGAAAAACCTCACAGATAAAAGCAAAAGAAGTAAAGAAAGATAAGAAGATTGCACGCCACAGAAAACTTTGTTACGAAAGCAGCAATACAAAAGTAGCCACCGTTACCCCGGATGGCCTTATCAGA
>OGEK01001811.1_pt1 | contig 12257 bp, 10 predicted proteins | sample 1570641 | NCBI WGS metagenome assembly OGEK01 (sample SAMEA2582136, study PRJEB24529) | metagenome | biome: Human gut stool | place: China | collected 2011
TGCAAGACCGCAATTTCACCGGAACGGTGTATAATTGCGCCCTTTATTCTAAAGGGTTTTGGACGTTGCTGCGTTCGTGAACATCATGCACCATCTTTGCAAGAGCCAGCACGACTTCCGGCTGACGGAACGAGATTTTCAAAAGCTCCATCACCTGATTGTCGGTCAATTCTCCCGGACAGACCAGAAAGCTTTCCAGCATTCCGGCACGGGTGCAAAGACGATGCACACGCTCTCTCCGGTTCAGCTCTGACATCTGGCGTTCAAGGATCTTCTCCCGGTGCTGACAAAATCGCAGCTTCTGCTCTGCTTTGGCTTTCTCGCTGCGGAGGTAGGCAAGGTCGGTTTTCGGTTGGGTCATGGCATCACGCTCCTTCTTATTATGATTTATCGTTGCTCTACAATATAAATAGTTGAACTAATATCTGTATTATTATAGAAATATGCTCCGCTTCTATCGCTATATCGAAGTATTGCCAAATCTTTGCCATCGTGAAGTTCTTTAGATGCTCGCACAAACCAAATCAACTTCAAGTTGTTTTTTTGCAAAAAATCATCCAATAGACTTTTCCGAATGACTACTCCGGATTCTTCTTGGGATATTTTCAAGTCGAATGCTGCAATTCTTTTGCTTGAATCGTAGTACAAGCCATCTATGTCCTCCTGATGAAGATTAAGTTGTTCGATTAGCATTGGGCATGGAACATTCATCGAAAGTGTACAATCCTTTGAAGCATCGTATTCACTTTCCCAAACAAGATTCATACTCGCATGTATAATTTCACCAATTTGTTTCAAGACTGGTTTTCTAACAATCTCCTTCTTAAAAAGATGTTGATTCAATTCCTGATCTGAAAATACTTGATTGGAATCCGCATCAAGTGATTTCAGATATTGTTCCAAAAATTCAACGTTTAAAACCTCCTGTTCTACCTCTTTTTCTTCTGGCATGTTAAGAACCACACCTGATTCTACTGAACTACTCTTATTGAGCAAATCACAACTAGGTGACCATGGATATTCTCGATTGAATACAGAGTACGATTGCGGATCAAGCCCTATCCCCTTTGAACTACTAAAGTCAACTCTATCTGTAGCTGCGACTTGGAACTGCTCAAACTGTTCTTCTGTAACGAAGTAAGCGTATAACCAACTCCAAGTCAGGAGCCTTTCAGCTTTCAACTGCTCTCTTCCTGAACATATATAATTGCTCAGCCTAATCCATTGAGTTCCGTTAGAATCAGAAAGAATCAATGCCTTTGGCATTTCCGCAAAGAAAATGCCATCAGAATCCAACCATTCAGATACACTATCTATATTTGAAACGTCAACCTTCAAATGCTCATCACGAGTAGCTTTTTTCAACTCGCTTATCTCATCAAATATAGGAATTTCATCGGATTTCGTTAGTTTGAAATTTAAGGTCGGATCAAAATCCCGAACGAACGGTTCCCAGGGACCTTCAAATTTTGGTGTTTCAGAATAATCTGTATCAATGTCACACTGGTCAGAAACTCTTGCCAGAATATTGTGCATTGCAATCCATTGATATTTTTTCCCTATACGTTCAACCTTTTTTGTTTCGCTTCTATCATATCCCCAATAGTTGTTGCCCTTATCAAGTTCATTAGTATAGCCCAAATCATTAATAATAAAGGACATTGCCTGCTTGTACATTTCGTCTTCATCGACATCAAAGTATTTTAATGCACTTTGAAAAACATAGCGTCCAAAATCACCATACATACCATGTCCTTCAAACGACATGGAACTTTTGATTTGCCACAGTCCACCATCGTATTTCTTATTAATGTAATCTTCATCGATTTGTTCAATAGGAAATGATTTATATGGTGGAATAATTTTTTCATGGACAATGCAACCGTTGTAGTCTGGATTCTCCCATAAAAAACGTTCGATTATTAATCTTGCATAGTCACGAAGTAAGATGTCAGGATAAACAGTTTCTTGGTCAAAAATTGTTGAGTATACATACTCTGCTAAAATAAGATACGCTTGATTCTTCTCTTTAATACGTTTGCAACAAGTTCCGAATACAACACCATATAAACGCTCTAAGATATATGGATCATTGACTCCTGCAAAAGCCTTCAACAGCACAATGCATAAATCAAATTTATTTCGAAGAATTTCAATCATCGCCTGCGATGTATAATCGCGAAGGATACGATTAGACGAACTAAGCAACCATCCACAAAGAATAAGCAACTTCCGAGCCTGTTCCTTATTCATCTGAAGACTTTTTCCCGAACTATACATCCGCAAGAGTTGTACGAGTCGATTTGAATCATCATAAAAAATCCCATTGATATACTTTGTCCAATAATAGTCTCGTTCGCTAAGCGCATATCCCATTAAAAGCGTGTGCAAAAAATCCGCATTCAGAGGATGACAGCTTTTCACGCTATTTCCAATAAGAACATTCCAAAAATCCGTCCGAGATACATTGTATTTTTTCGCAGCAGCTAGAAAAACCTTGTTGGAAATATATTTTTTCTCACGCCAAACAAACGATCGTATGTAGGTTCTAACAACAAAATCCTTCTCAAAACTTTCAGGCAGATCATCAATCACATCGATACATTCGTTTCCAAATTCTTGAGCATAAAAAGAACAACACGTTACAAAAATATCGCAGTTGCTTAGATTCACATGGTTATCTTTTAGTTGCAGAATTTCTTCGCATAAAATCTTGCGAATCAATGTATCAGATATATTTTGAGAAAATAAACTCTTTGCGAAAAAATAATCGTTCATTTGATCGTAGGAAAAAAAGTACCGTTCCTGACCAGAGACTAGATTTGTATGCATGAGATTTTCTTTTTCCAATAATGCCATAAATGGCCTTACCGGAAAGCCATTTAATTTCCAGAATCGCATATTTGCAAGGTCGGATTCCATAATACTTTTTTCTTTTTTATCAAAGATCAATGTCGAAATCTCATCAACAAGAGATTGAACGAGATTGTCCCCCTCAGTTAATCCCATGAGATTATACCGCTTTATTAATATTGGGAAAATATTTTTGTTTACATTTTCCACTAATCTATCATATAAAACCGGAAGACTCGCTTCGTCATTTCTGTACGTTTTACAATACAAAGTCAGGAATAGGGGATTTTCCATTTCTGCTTCAAAATATTCATACAAAGTAAACGGAATTTTGTAGTAGTTAAAGAATACCATCGATGCCTCTAATCCGATGGATTCAAAACCAGAATGCAAAATCTTATAAACATTTTTATCTTTTGAGATGAGATTGTCTGGTACGAGCGAATTCTCATATTCTGTTCGATAAGTGATTGCTAATTTTATGCGGGTACATTTTTCTACCTTTTGTAAAAGAGAGCATAGACCAGTTTTCCAAAGTCCATAATTAACCGTTTCATTCAATGCATCTATACACAATAAGACATAAGCATCCTGCTCTCTACCCATCGATTCTAGTATGCTTATAAACTCATCAAACGAATAGTTCAACTCACAGTCTTGTAATAATTGATCGAGAATTGGCAAATCTGAATAGCAGTTTCCAGCTAAGAGTAAAATCGCAGGCTGATTATTCTTCATTAGTGATTGAACTTCAGCCGCTAGCATATGCGACTTTCCAATTCCCGCATTGCCAGAAATAAAAAGTTCCTTTGCGGTGATAAGGCGACCTTCATCAGCGGTTAGAGATAGGTAATTGGACAAATCGAGCAATTCATAAAGCGTATCAATTTCAACTTGAAGCTTATTATATTCTTCTTCAGCTTGCGAGTGCCCCCACTCTTCTTTATCAATTTTTCTTCGTTCAAGAAGGGAGCGAGTTCGGGAAAGCCGATCTGTCTTTTGGCTAATTTCTAAATTTATTTTTTTCACATCTTCAGCTATAGAAGATTGTAAACGCTGATGCCATTCAAGTGCATATTCGAGTGTTCCACTATCAATATCTTCAAAAGACAAAACCATTGTCTTGATTTCTTTGAGATAATCAGCATGATTTTCTGTATGGTCTTCCATATAAGCGATTTTTTGAAGTAACTTTTCTTTCTTTCTATTGATATATTGAATTGCATTTTGATTTCTAGCAAAAAGAGAAAGTTTTTTTGAGGTTTCTGTTTCAACATTGAATTCTCGGTTGAATCGTTCTCCTAGAGTGTTAAATGATTTTTCATCATGGGCAATGATCCAATCAAAAGTAATAACATTAACACCAAAATAATAATTCGCTAAATACGGATATTTTCTTACTATATCTAAGATTTCCTCATTCGTTATCAGCTCAATAGAAATTTCACTTTTATTAAGTAACTCTACAATCTTTGCATAACTTTTTCCAGAGGCTGTTATCGCCTTATTACAATACAGAACAACATGATTTATCTTTCCGGCATAGTATTCAACAACATTTTCCATTGAGTGATATATTTGGCTGTAGTCTACATCCTTATCAAAAAACTTTGCTTGATAGCCAATATAACGATTTGTATCCTCATCAAATATTGGTTCCGATTCAATACCCGGTTGGTTCGGATCCGAATGCAAATGTGTCATCAGCTTATTTGATTTCAGAAATTCATTAGCAAAAAGTTGTCGGCACAGATTTTCAAACTTAGTGCGAAGTCCGTCAGGGCCATTATTGTATAATGAGAAGTTATCCCAGTTGATTTCAACAGCCATTGTGTTTCCTTTCCTTGATTTTGCCAAATCGATTGTTATGCTTTGTCTAATTATAACATACTTGTTTCAAACATTTCCATAATTTGATGCATCGTTTCTCTATCGATAGAACGAATTATTTTCTCTTTTCTGTATGTTCTGTCAATAGTGACTTATTGTCTGTAGACGCATTGTCTTCAAAGCGACATAATTGTTTTGGAGGGAGTTAAAGTGCTATGAGTTTGATTCATATTTTTGCTGTTAACCTTCGTTTTTATCGTACTGAAGCAGGACTTTCTCAAGAAAAATTAGCCGAGTTGGCTGGTTTGCACCGAACTTACATTAGTGCGATTGAAAGAGAACGCCGAAACATCTCTATTGAAAATATCGAAAACATCGCAAATGCCTTAAACATTGATGCTTATAGATTATTAAAACCACTTGAAAGCTGAAAGGGTGTATGCAGCATGGGGAGAAATATAGACAATCGAAACTCAAAAGTCGCTGAATATCTGGACAAACTGTATTTGTTGGCATCAAACAATGCTCCTTCAACAGGTAATATGCCATATGAATCATCACTAACAGCTATATTCGATTCAAAAACCATGAGTTATCGTGAGATTATACTTGTTGCTTTAGTCGGTCGAATGCTCGATGACTCTTTTAGAGCCTATTCTCATTTCTACGGATGTAAACCTCGTGCTATTTTTGAAGGTCCTATAAAAGATTTTTGTAATGCAAAGGGCTTTCCTCACACAAAATCCGGGCCTTTAAATATTGCCAAAGCATCCAATATTAACGAAGCATGGGCTTCACAACGTGATCCAAAAATAGATGCAGATTTCGTTGTTGATTTGATAAAACTCATTGATTCTAAGGACGATGCGTTCCGAACGAATCTTGGGGTTGATTTGATGCGAAAATATATTTCATCAGCTCAACACATTCAGTCTTTGACGGTTGAATTCACTCCCTCAACGAATCCGATTCATTTGGAAGGACTGTGCAGAAAAATGATAGATGGAGCACCCGACTCAGGGAATACTCCACAACGCATTTTTGGCTTTCTGTTAGAGTCCTATCACACATCAATTCATACAGAAATCATCGTAAGTGGTGCAGATGATAGTGCTTCTGCAACTAGCACGACCAGTAAAAAGCCTGGTGATATTAATGAAGAAGGAGCTGACGGTTCTATTTACAGAGTGTATGAAGTTACTGTGAAGCCGTTTGATCTCTCGCGTATTATTGATTCGTACGACTGTATCAAAAAATACAATGATGAGAAACACACACACATTAATGAGATTGTCGTTGTTTGTCGAAAAAGAGATTGTCCTTCGGATATAAAACACAGCCCGTACCATTTTTGCCTTGGAACATATGAATATCAAGACGTAATTTACTATTACTGGGACATCTACGAATGGATATCTTACATGTTGCAGCATATGATTCCTGCTGCGCGAGAAAATTTTTATAGTCGCCTTAACAGCTATGTCAACGATACAAATACGCATGAAGCTGTGAAAGTGCTTTGGAATGCACTTCATCAAAATAACTCTTAACAAAAAACAGACGAAAGCCAACACTTTCGTCTGTTTTTTCATTGGTATTCTTTCAAATATTGGATTGTTGCGTTTGCAACAACTTCCGCTAATTTGCTTGGCACTGCATTTCCAATTTGCGTATAGATTCTACCTTTGTTTCCGCAGAAAATATAGTCATCAGGGAAAGTCTGAATCCTAATAGCCTCATTAATGGTAATTCTTCGTAGCCGTTTAGGAGCTTCTCGAAATTCAGGCGTGATAGTTCCATTTAAAAGGCCACGATGGTAACTTACCACCCAATCCTCATTAGCATCGCCATATAAATATTCTTCGTCGAGAAATGGTGTTTTATTGCCACCCATTGATGCAGGAAGTGTATTTGCATAATCATCAATATTAATTGGACGGCCTTGACCATTAAAATACATTCCGGCATACGGTGACTTCCGCATAATAGGATTGGTTGCAAACGTAATTTTCGCCGTGCATGTATTTGGATTTTTTTCTGTTCCTGCTGGGCCGAGTGACTTTAACAAGGCCCGAATCGTTGGCGCTTCAGTCTTTTGCTGTTCTAGCAGATCGTTCATGTGATACTCAAAAAAAACATCTTGATTGTTTTTTATTCCAATGAAAAAGACCCTTTCTCTTTTTTGAGATACACCATATTCTGTTGCGTTTAAAATAAATGGGCTACAATGATATCCAAGCCTGCTAGCTCGTTCAAGGTATTTTTTTCTTACCGGCTCCCATTTATCTAAAAAGCCGAGTGCCTTTACATTTTCCATAACAAATGCTCTCGGCTTGACTCGTTCCACAACATCCAAAAAAGTAAAAATCAATTTACTTCTAGCATCGTCCGGGTCCATTTTGCCTGCAACTGAAAATCCCTGGCAGGGAGGACCGCCAAACACGAGATCAGTTCCCTCATAATTGTTCATCTTTTCGATGACATTATTGATATCATCATTGACTATAGTCCTACCTGGATGATTAGCTTTATATGTTTCAGCAGCTTCCTTCATGAGTTCATTAGCGAAAATCACATTGACACCAGCTTTTTCAAAGCCGATGTCCATTCCGCCTGCACCTGTAAACAAGGAAACAGCCGTTAATGCTTGGTTCATGTCAATCTCCTAATACGATTTGAAGTGTTTCAAAACTCCTAATAGTATAACACAGATTTTGTCTTCATTCAATTTCAAGTTGATTGAATTATGTAATTGGCCAAAGCATCACTCTGACACTTTGACCGCTGCGCTCCATTCTACCATAGCAGAGGGGCTTACGCTCAGGACAGCAGTGCAGGCTCGATCAGCACCGCTGCATTCCTGACCTGATACGTCACGCCGCTGGCTTCTCCCTTTGCCTTGCGGCAGCACACCTCCGGGTGCTGCGCTGCAAGGGCATCAAGCTGCTTCTGCAAGGCGGGATTCAGCGTAAATACGCTGCTTGTCCCGTCCTCGCTGGCGTAGATCATGGTTTCCAGCTTACACATCGTCAGTGAGTTCGTCATCTTCGGTTTCCTCAAACATCTCAGGCCCCCAGTCCTCATCACGTTCGATGTCCTGCGCCAGCTTTTCCATCCCGGCATAGCACTCCATCTCGGCACGGACAAAGTAGAACATCTGGTCGTACCAGTCTGCCAGCGTTTCATCCTCCAGCTTCCGGCAGAAATCAAGCACCAGCTTGTTCTGGTCGGGATTAACCGTCAGTCCGGCAACCTCGTACAGCCGCTTGCGGGTCAGCTCCAGATCGGCGCAACCATAGGTGTAGAGCAGCTTCTTTTCTTCAAACGTCAGTTTCATAGGCTTGTTCCTCCGTATAAAAAAGGGTCTGCCCTGTGCAGACCCGATGTAACGAAAAGACCGCCTTGCAGTCGTGCAGGGCGGTCAAGAGAACTCAGGATTGGAGAAAATCCCTGAGTTCATCAGCGAAAAAGGAGATTTTTGCGATAGCAGCTATCGCTATGTAAGGCAGGACGAAAACCACAAATGCGGTAATCAGCATTTTCAGGACTTCGCCGCCGTCTGCCAGCTTCATGACCCAGCTTGTCAGAGCCACGAAGAAGAACAGCCCCGCCAGCAGATTCGTCAGGATCGTGGAGAAGGTCGTGAGGAAGATGCCCACCCACTGTGCCAGAATCAGCAGCAGAAGCAGAGGGAGAAGAGCAAGTTTCAGCATCGGTTTCAGCACAGTCATCGTAGGCACCTCCTTAGATAAAGATCAGTTCTTTCTGGATGATTTCTTCGGCACGGTTTCGGATGCTGTTCATCTGGCGCACCCATTCCAGTTGATCGGCAGCTTTCAGGGCTTCAGTCACGCCATCGGCTTCCTGCATCTGCCTGATAATAAGGAAAATCTGCTCGTCTGCCTGTTTGTCCAGACTAGCAAGGTAGTTGCCTAGTTCACCGGACAGGACAAGCTGGTTGTACCGGACGGGATGCTGCTCCTTCAGGTACCTCTTATGTAAGCGGCCCCACCGCCCGGTGGGGTGCTGCTCTGCCGGGGCTGCTACGGTCAGGTTCGGCAGATAGTAGTCGTTGACAAGGGTGTAGTCCAGACCGTTGTTGCTGTCGTGGAGCGGATTCTTTAAGGTAGTCATGCTGCATTATTCTCCTTTGGTTTCGGCGTTGGGGTTGCTTCTGGGTCTGGTTTTAGATTTCGTTTTTTCTTGTGATAGAATTCCAAGGTTTTCCTGTTGTGGTTGATTCTCCTACACTCATCAGAACAAAATTCCTGTTGGCTGTGTGTAGGCCAGTAGGAATGACCGCACACGGCACAGGTGCGCTGCCGGTAGTAGTGAGTTCCTCTCTCGACTTCTCTATCCGCTTTCTTTTGCTCCAGTCTTGCCTGATTCCAGCAGTCTCTTGAACAGAAAAGTTGTCGGTTGCTCGTAGGTGTAAACACCTTCCCGCAGTGCGGACACGTTTTGGTTTTAATGATTTTGCCACCGTTTTCAGCGATTTTCTTTGCCTTTCGCTTTTCTCGGTAGGCTTTTTCACGTTTGCGTTGTTTTTCCATGCGCTGCCGTTCTTCCTGCTCCTTCTGCGCTTTCAGTTCGGCAAGTTCTTCCTCGGTATAAGCAATATCGACTTGACCTACATAGTTAAAATAAATGTCAACCTTTTGTGTGCGGGCGTTGCCTGTACCCTCGGCTTCATAAACGACGATCTTATCGACAAGTTCGTTAAGCATTGAATCGGAGATTTCCGTTGGATTTTTGCACTTGCGAATCAGCGAAATAAAATTCTGAATATCAGCAGAACTTGATTTATCTTCGGCAATTTCGGATTTCATCGTTTCCATTTTCGATTCCAATTCTGCCTGCTCGCTATCATACTGTGCCATCAGCTGCTTGTACTGTCGTTCGGGCAACAGTCCAGACATAAGATTTTCGTACAGGCTACGAATAAGGGCAGAAAGCTCATCATAGCGTTTTTGGCAACGTTTCAATTCTGATTGATTCTGCTTCGGCTTTTCTTCACGTTTCTCTTTCCAAAGGGATTGCAGTTCCAAAGCGAAGGTTTCTTCATCTTTTAGAACAAATCTCGAAAAGCGTTTGACCGATGCCAATATCAGGGCTTCAACATTATCGGCACTGATTGAATGGGCAGTGCAGCTATTCACCCGACTTGCATATCCACCACAACGATAAGAATATTGAGTAGACCCATCCTTTTTACTGTAGTGTGTTTGCAAGGTCAATCTTCTGCCGCAGTCGGCACAATACAGATACCCGCTTAAACGGTTGGTGTGCGTTCCCCAAGCAGAAGCACGATTCGCTCGGCATCTGCGTTTCTGAACACTATCCCAAAGTTCTTGCGATATAATCGGTTCATGCGTGTTCTGGAAAACGTACTGTTCATCTTCATCTGTTTCTTTTCTCTTGTGAAGTTTGAAATTTGTACTTACAGATTTTCGTAAAACAGTGTGTCCCAGATATTCCTGCCGACCTAAAATTGTTCTTACGGAGGAGGTGCCCCACAGGTACGGATTGGAGAACTTTGTCCCATTGTACTGCTCCGGGTGATATTTCTTTGCGTATGCAGCAGGAATCAGGACTTTTTCCTCTGTCAACAGTTCTGCGATTGTCCGTGGGCTTTTTCCTTCGTTCGCAAGAAGAAAAATGCGCTTTACGACTTCGGATGCCACCGGATCAACAACAAGTGTCTGCTTGTCGTTTGGCAAACGGTTATATCCATACGGAATAGAGCCGCTGCAACGTTTTCCATCTTTCATCCGGGCATCGAACACAGCCTTGATTTTATTGCTCGTGTCTTTGGCATACCATTCGTTCATAATATTCAAAAACGGAGCAAAATCATTGTCTGAAGCATTGTCGCTGTCGATGCTGTTGTTGATTGCAAGGAATCGGACGTTTTTCTGTTGGAACAGAACTTCCGTATAAAAACCGACTTGCAGATAATTTCGTCCTAAGCGGCTCATGTCCTTAACAATCAGCGTTTCGACATTTCCTGCTTCTACCTCTTTTATTAGAGATTGAAAGCCGGGACGATTGAAATTCACACCTGAAAAGCCATCATCTGTAAAATGGCAGATGTTCTTGAAGCCGTTCTTTTGGGCGTAATCTTCCAGATATTTCTTTTGGTTGGTGATGGAATTCGATTCACCAGCAAGATCATCATCTCTTGACAAACGCTCATAGAGTGCGGTGATTTTTGGTTCTTTAGGCATTTGTTCTACCTCCTTTCTTATGGAATCTTTCAATTTAGGACAATCAAGTTTATCGTCCTATTAAAGTATAGCCCTCCGGGGCAAGCTCAATGGCCGTGGTCGTCTCACCAAAGGTGGATGCCCAGCAGTCGAAGTGCGTCAGCTTTTTCTGCTGCAAGGTGCTGTACTGGAGGTACCGCATGACCGTGTACAACTCGGTCATGGAGTTGCTCACCGGGGTGCCGGTAGCGAACACCACGCCACGCCCGCCGGTGATCTCGTCCAGATAGCGGCACTTGCCGAACATATCGCTGGATTTCTGCGCTTCGCTGGTGGATAATCCAGCGACATTCCGCATTTTTGTGGTCAAAAAGAGGTTCTTGTAAAAATGGCTCTCGTCCACAAAAAGCCTGTCAACACCCAGTTGCTCAAAGGTAATTACATCGTCCTTGCGCTCATCGGAGCGCAGTTTTTCCAGCTTGGTTTCCAGCGTTTTGCGGGTCTTTTCCATCTGTTTGATGGAGAAATTCTCGCCTGCGTGGGCTTTCAGTTCGTTGATGGCGGCAAGCGTTTCATCAATTTGTTCTTGAATGATACGTTCCTGCCGCTCAAAGGACAGCGGGATGCGCTCAAACTGGCTATGCCCGATGATGACGGCATCGTAGTCCCCGGTGGCGATGCGGGCACAGAATTTTTTGCGGTTGGCAGTCTCAAAGTCCTTGCGCCGTGCTACCAGCAGCTTGGCATTGGGGTAGAGGTTCAGAAACTCGCTTGCCCACTGCTCCGTCAAATGGTTGGGCACTACGAAAAGGCTTTTCTGGCACAGCCCCAGCCGTTTTGCTTCCATGGCGGATGCCGCCATTTCGTAGGTTTTGCCTGCGCCAACTTCGTGCGCAAGCAGCGTATTACCGCCATAAAGCACATGAGCGATGGCGTTGCGCTGGTGCTCTCGGAGGGTGATCTCCGGGTTCATACCGACAAAATGGATGTGGGAGCCATCGTATTCACGGGGTCTGGTGCTGTTGAACAACTCATTGTACTGTTTTACCAGCGCAATGCGCCGCTGGGGGTCTTGCCAGACCCAGTTGGCAAAAGCATCCTTGATGACCTGCTGTTTCTGTTGCGCCAGCATGGTCTCCCGCTTGTTCAGCACACGCTTGGGCTTGCCCTCGGCATCCTCGATGGTGTCATAGATGCGGACATCTTTCAGGTTCAGAGTTTCTTCCAGAATCTTATAAGCGTTGGCACGGGACGTGCCGTAGGTCTCGGAGGAGATAATATCGCCCTGCCCGGTGGCAGTTTTGCCCTCCACGCGCCATTCTGCGGTATAAGGAGAATAACGCACCTTGACTGCATGGCGCAGATAGT
>OGEK01001814.1_pt1 | contig 12239 bp, 10 predicted proteins | sample 1570641 | NCBI WGS metagenome assembly OGEK01 (sample SAMEA2582136, study PRJEB24529) | metagenome | biome: Human gut stool | place: China | collected 2011
TGGCGGCGGCGCTGGATCTGCTGCGCCACTGCACGGTCAACCAGTTTGAGGTGTGGCGCAACGGGGAGCGGATGACCGCCCTGCCCGTGCTGATCCTGATCCTGCTGGTGTTGGTGGCCTACTGGATCTCCCTGCCCTTGCTGGTGGTGGGCCTGTTCTTCGGCTGTAAATACCGCTTTTCCGGCCCGGATCTGGACAAAAACCGGGTGGGCGAGGTGGTCAACCAGGTGTCCGCCAAGGTGGGGGACGCGGTGGGCCAGGTACGGGACGAATTCAAGCGGGAATTCGACAAATCCAGGGGGAAAAAAGGCAAGTAAGGAGCGAGAGAGATGGCAGAGAGAATCCTGTTGGTGGAGGACGAGGAGAAGCTGGCCCGCATGGTGGAGCTGGAGCTCCAATACGAGGGGTACGAGGTGGAGAAGGCTTTCGACGGGCGCGCCGGGCTGGACCGGGCCCTGTCGGGGGAGTTCGACCTGGTGCTGCTGGACATCATGCTGCCCGCCCTGTCCGGCATGGAGGTGCTGCGCCGCCTGCGGCGGGAGAGCGCCATGCCCGTCATCATGCTCACTGCCCGGGACACCGTGGTGGATAAGGTGTCCGGCCTGGACATGGGGGCGGACGACTACATCACCAAGCCCTTTGCCATCGAGGAGCTGCTGGCCCGCATCCGGGCGGCCTTGCGCAAGCGCCCCGCCCAGGCCGCGGAGCCGCCCCGGAGCCTGCTCACCGCCGGTCCCCTCACCATGGACACCGACCGGCACGAGGTGAGCGTGAACGGCGAGGGGGTGGAGCTCACCCGCCGGGAGTTCGATCTGCTGCGCTACCTGCTGGAGAACAAGGAGCGGGTCATCTCCCGGGAGTCCCTGCTGGACCATGTGTGGGGCTTCGACTTCGTGGGGGAGACCAACGCAGTGGACGTATACATCCGCTTTCTGCGGGCCAAAATCGACGAGCACTTCGGTATCAAGCTCATCCACACCGTCCGCGGCGTGGGCTATGTGATTCGGGAGGAAGGACAATGAACGCGGCCGCCATCGTCTACACCAGCCAGACCGGCTTCACCGCCCGGTACGCCGCCCTGCTGGCGGAGCGCACCGGCCTGCCCTGCCGCCCGCTGAAGGAGGCCGCCGCCCTGCCCCGGGGGACGGCAGTTATCTACCTGGGCTGGCTGTGCGCCGGGGGGATCAAGGGCCTGAAGGAGGCCCGCCGCCGCTTCCGGATGGCGGCGGTGTGCGCCGTGGGCATGGCGGCGGAGGTGGAGGAGGCCAAGCTGCGCCGGGACAACCGGCTGGAGGGCGTTCCCCTGTTCTACCTCCGGGGCGGCTACGCCCCGGAGAAGCTCACCGGCTTCTACCGCGCCATGATGGCCCCCATGGCCCGGCTGGTGTCCAGGGCCCCGGCGGAGACGGAGGCCGACCGGGCCATGCGGGACGCCTTCCGGGACGGGGGCGACTGGGTTTCCCCGGAGCGACTGGCGCCCGTGCTGGCCTGGCTGGACGGGGATTAGGAGGAGGGAGTTCCCATGGCACACAGAGCGAACAAGCGCCCGCCGGGGCGCATCAAGTCCTCCATCGTGGCCCGGCTCAACACACGCCTCTTTTTCCGGCTGCTGGGCATCTATTTCACCATGGATCTGCTGCTGCTGTTCCTGTTCTGCGGCGGCCTGTTCGTTTGGTCGGAGCAGCAGGCGGCCCAGATCAGCACCCTGGTGGAGGAGCGGGGCGTCCCCTCGGCGGAGGCCACGGAGTGGATGACGGCGGGGGATTACACCGTCACCGCCGGCACGCCGGAGGCGGACGGCCTTCGTCTGCCCGGCTGGCTGCCCTCGCCGGAGGAGACCCGGGACGGCGTGCGCTACTTCAACCCCGGCACGGTGGATTTCCTCCTGCTGGTCACCTTCTCCTCCGGCGACGCCACCAGCTACACCCTCCAGATGCCGGGGGACGAGCCCTACGCCATCCGGCTGGATCTGACCCAGCCCGCGGCCATCTTCGTCTTTGCCGCCCGGGTGCTGTTCATCTGCCAGCTGGCCAGCCTGGTGACCAACCTGTTCAAGAACGCCGGCTCCATCAAGAAGGTGCTCCGCCCCATCCAGGAGCTGGCCGCCACCGCCGCCAAGCTCAACCAGGTGGAGCGCATGTCGCCGGAGGAGCTGAAGGCCCTGGCGGGCAAGCTGGACGAGATCAACGCCACCCACCTGGACCGGCGCATCGACCTGCCCGGCACCCAGAAGGAGCTGAAAACCCTGGCCCAGGCCATCAACGCCATGCTGGACCGCATCAACGAGGCCTACCGCTCCCAGATGCGCTTCGTCTCCGACGCCAGCCATGAGCTGCGCACCCCCATCGCGGTGATCCAGGGCTACGCCAACCTGCTCAACCGCTGGGGCAAGGACGACCCCGCCACCCGCCAGGAGGCCATCGACGCCATCCGGCAGGAGGCCGACTCCATGAAGGAGCTGGTGGAGCAGCTTCTCTTCCTGGCCCGGGGGGACAACGACTCCATGCACATTGAGATGGAGACCTTCGACTTGACCGAGGTGGCCGCCGAGGTGCTCAAGGAGACCGGGATGATCGACCAGACCCACACCTTCTCCGCCCGGTGGGAGGGGGCCGTGCCGGTCTGCGCCGACGTGGGACTGACCAAGCAGGCCCTGCGCATCCTGGTGGACAACTCCATCAAATACACCCCCGCCGGAGGGCACATCACCCTGTCCGCCGCCCTGCGGGACGGCATGGCCCGCCTCTCCGTCCAGGACGAGGGCCAGGGCATCGACGCCGGCAGCCTGCCCCACGTGTTCGACCGCTTCTACCGCACCGACCAGTCCCGGGCCCGCCAGACCGGCGGCACCGGGCTGGGGCTGGCCATCGCCAAGTGGATCGTGGACCGCCACGGCGGCTGGTTTGAGGTGCGCTCCTGGCCCGGCGTAGGCACCCGCATGACCATCGTTCTCCCCGTCGCCGAGCTGGATGCCGGCGGTGCGGACGAAGATGCGGAGCAGACCCGCCCGGCGTAAAAGAAAGCCCCTGAAGGGCCGGCCTCTCCCTTGGAGAGGCCGGCCCTCTTTTTTTACGAATCTGGGGAACTTTTTTCCTCCCTCTGCCGTCCAAGAGAGCGAGTACCACAAAACAAATAAAGGAGCGTACCCATATGAACCGACGTTTTCTCGCCCTGGCCCTGGCCGGGACGCTGTCCCTGAGCCTGCTGGCCGGCTGCGGCAGCAGCAAGGAGCCCGCCCCGGAGAGCTCGGCCCCCGTGGTGGAGTCCCCCTCCGCCTCCCCGGAGGCGTCCCCGTCCCCCGTCCTGCCCACCGACAGCCCGGCGGCCCTCCCCGAGACCACGCCCCCCGCGGAGGAGACTCCCTCCCAGGCTCCCTCCGCCGCACCCAGCGCCAAACCCTCCGCCCCGGCCGCCACCCCCAAGCCCACGCAGAAGCCGACTTCCACGCCTACCCCTGAGCCGGTGGAGCCGGAGCCCCAGGTGGACGCGGTGCAGTCCACCTGGAATGACATCTCCAAGCTGGACATTCCCTCCCTAACCGACCTGGACGATGCCACTCTGACCGCCCTGTACGGCATTGATCCCGCTGATCTGGACAGCTATCTCTGCAAGATGCCTATGGTCAATGTGCAGGCCACCGAGTTCTTTATCGCCAAGGTGAAGGACGGCAAGATGGATACCGTGAAGGCCGCCGTGGAGAAACGGCAGGATGATCTGGAGGCCCAGTGGTCCCAGTACCTGCCTGAGCAGTTGGAGCTGGTACAGAACTATAAGCTGGTGACCAACGGCAACTACATCCTCTTCGCCGTCAGTGAGTACGCCGACGAGGCGGTAACCGCATTTAACACCTATACAAAGTAATTTTTTGCGGGTATAATAAGGGCGCCCGGCAGGGCAACCTGCCGGGCTTTTTCTGAAGTTCACAAGAGAGTTGGTGGTTCGTTGGTCTTTTCCAGCCTGTATTTCCTGTTTTTATATCTCCCCATTGTATTATTTCTGTACTATATTACGCCTTTGAAATGGCGGAACCTGTTGCTGTTGCTGGTCAACCTGGTGTTCTACGCCTGGGGAGAGCCGGTCTATATCCTTATCATGTTCCTCTCCATCGGCATCGACTACACCCACGGAATGCTGGTGGAGAAGTACAAGCGCAGGGGCAACGACCGGGGGGCCCGGTGGGCGGTGGCCTCGTCGGTCATCTTCAATCTGGCTCTGCTGTTCTTTTTCAAGTACTGGGACTTCGTTGCCGGCAGCCTCCAAGCCATCGGTTTTTCCTTCATGCCGAAGCTGGGCCTGAGCCTGCCCATCGGTATCTCCTTCTACACCTTCCAGACCATGAGCTACACCATCGACGTGTACCGGGACGACGCCAAGGTGCAGCGCAGCCTCGTCAACTTCGGCACCTTCGTCACACTCTTCCCCCAGCTCATCGCCGGTCCCATCATCAAATACAAAGATCTGGGCGACCAGATCGACCACCGCACCCACTCCCCCGAGCAGTTTGCCTCCGGCGTGCAGATCTTCGTGGTGGGCCTGGCGAAAAAGGTCCTGCTGGCCAACAACATCGGCAAGCTGTGGGATACCATTCTGGCCCTCCCCGCCGGGGAGCTCACCACTGCTGGGGCATGGCTGGGCGTGGCCGCTTTCGCTTTCCAGCTCTACTTCGACTTCTCCGGCTACTCCGACATGGCTGTGGGCCTGGGCCGGATGCTGGGCTTCGAGTTCATGCGCAACTTCAACTACCCCTATATCGCCAAGTCGGTCACCGAGTTCTGGCGGCGGTGGCACATCTCCCTCGGCACCTGGTTCCGGGAGTACCTCTATATCCCCCTGGGGGGCAACCGGGTGAGCAAGCCCCGGCTGTTTTTCAACCTTCTGGTGGTGTGGGCGGCCACCGGCATCTGGCACGGGGCGAGCTGGAACTTCCTCATCTGGGGACTCTACTTCGCCGTCCTGCTGATTTTGGAAAAGGCTTTCCTGGGCAAGCTCCTCCAGAAGCTTCCCGCCGCCCTCCAGCACCTATACACCCTGTTTCTGGTACTGGTGAGCTGGGCCATCTTCGCCGTGGAGGACTTCGGCCATATGGGAGCCTACCTCAAGGCCATGTTCGGCCTGGGCGGCGGCCTGACAAACGACAACGTATCGTATTATTTTTTCTCTTTTCTCCCCATGCTTATCATCGCCGCTGTGGCCTCCACCCCGCTGGCCGCCAAGCTGTGGAAGCGCCTGCCCGAAAAGCCCAGGCTGGCGCTCCTCCCCATTCTGCTGCTGGCAGGGCTGGTCTTCTCCACCGCCTACCTGGTGGACGCCACCTACAACCCCTTCCTCTACTTCCGATTCTGACTCAGGAGGCAAGCCATGACAAAGAAATACTGCATCTTCCTCTCCGCCCTGTTCTGCGCCTTTCTCGGGGTGTTCCTGGTGGCCAATGCCGTCTCGCCCGACCGCACCTTCTCCCAGATGGAGAACCGCAACCTGGAGCAGCTCCCCGTCCCCAGTGTCAAAACCCTGCTGAACGGGCAGTTTATGAAGGACTTCGAAACCTACACCACCGATCAGTTTGTGGGGCGGGACGGCTGGATCGCCCTCAAGTCCACCACCGAGCGTGTCCTGGGCAAGAAAGAGAACAACAATGTCTATTTTGCCGCCGGTGACACCCTGATCTCCCGCTTCGACGAGCCAGACGGGGAAAAGGTGACGAATAATCTGAATTATGTGAACAACTTTGTGGAAAATGTGGATATCCCTGTGACCTTCTCCCTGATCCCCACCCAAGCCTGCATCTGGGCCGACCGGCTGCCCGCCGGAGCCCCCAACGCCAGCCAGACCGCCATTCTGGAGCAGGCCAAGGCTTCCGTGCCCGGTGCGTCCTGGGCCGACCTCTACACCCCCCTGTGGGAGCACAAGGGCGAGGACATCTTCTACCGCACCGACCACCACTGGACCAGCCTGGGGGCTTACTACGGCTATACCGGACTGGCCACCGCCCTGGGCTACACCCCCGTACCCCTGAACGACTACACCGAGACCGTCCGCTCCACCGCGTTCTACGGCACCGTGTTCTCCTCCTCCGGCGTGCGGTGGGTGCGCCCGGACACCATCTCTACCTACGTGCCCGACGACGGCATCACCGTGGCGAGTCACACCTACGACAACAAGGGCAACCCGGTGGAGGAACCCCGGCAGCTCTACGACACCTCCTTCCTCTCCGTCAAGGACAAGTACTCCATGTTCCTGGGCGGCAACCAGCCTTTGGGCGTCGTAAAGAACGCCAACAATCCCGACGGCCCCAGGCTGCTGATAATCCGGGACTCCTACGCCGACTCCCTGGTGCCCTTCCTCACCCCCCACTTCTCTGAGATCCACCTGCTGGATCTGCGCTACTACAAGCTCTCCATCGCCGACTATATCGCCCAGAACGGCATCGACCAGGCTCTGGTGCTCTACAGCGTGCCCAACTTCGTCACCGACAGCAACCTGCTCTGGATTGCGAAATAAGCCGCAAAAAATCCCCCGCTCTCTAAGGAGCGGGGGATTTTTGATCAGCTCTGCGGATTTCAGTCGCGCTGGGAGTGGCGGTTCATGGAGTGGTTCAGCTTGCCGATCACCAGCAGGACTACTACCATACACACAATGGCAATGGCCAGATTGATAACCACATTCTGAATAAAGGATGCCAGAATGTAGTTTGCGAAGCACACGGCGGCCACCGTCATGGCGTAGGGCAGCTGAGTCGCCACGTGGTTGAGGTGGTAGCATTGGGCGCCGGAGGACGCCATGATCGTGGTGTCGGAGATGGGAGAGCAGTGGTCGCCCATAACCGCGCCGCCCAAAGTGGCAGCGATGGAGATCATCAGCAGGTTGTTGTTCAGGTCACCCACGGTCAGATCCACAGCAGGAGTACCGCCGGAGAACACCGGGATGACGATGGGCAGCAGGATGGAGAAGGTGCCCCAGGAGGTACCGGTGGCGAAACCCAGGAACGCGGCGATGATGAACACTACGGCGGGCAGCAGGGCATACAGGCTGCCGCTGAGGTTCTCCACGATGCCGGCCACGAACTCGGGGGCGCCGAGGCCCTTGGTCACGTCGCCGATGGTCCAGGCCAGGCACAGGATCAGGATGGCGGGCACCATCTGCTTGAAGCCGTTGGGCAGGCAGTCCATCAGCTCAGTGAAGCTCATGGCCCGGCGCACCATGAAGAAGATCATGGTAAAGATCAGGGCAACCAGGGAGCCGAGAGGCAGGGCGTCAAAGGCGGAGGTATTGGCGAAGGCGGTGATGAGGTCGGTGCCGCCGTTCTGGTAGCCCACATAGACCATGGAGCCCACGCAGCAGGCCACCAGCACAAGCACCGGCAGTACCAGGTCAATGACCTTGCCATTGGGATTGAACTTCATCTCCTCCACACCGGCAAAGGGGCGTTCGGGCGTGGTGTAGAGGTCGCCCTTGGCGGCGTTGTCCTCATGCTTGCGCATGGGACCGTAGTCGATATTCAGGCAGGTCATCACAACGATGAACACCAGGGTCAGGATGGCGTAATAGTTGTAGGGGATGGCTTTCAGGAAGATCTGGAAGCCCACCTCCTCGTTGCCGATGATGCCGGTGACGGCCGCCGCCCAGGAGGAGACGGGCATCATAATGCACACAGGGGCCGCGGTGGCGTCGCACATATAGGACAGCTTGGCGCGGGAGATGTGGTGGCCGTCGGTGACGGGCCGCATCACATTACCGGTGGTCAGGTTATTGAAGTAGTCGTCCACGCCCAGCACGATGGCCAGGATGAAGGTGGACCACAGGGCGCCGGACTTGGTCTTGATATGGCTCACAGCCCAGTCGCCATAGGCCTTGGAGCCGCCGGCCCGGATCATCAGGGCTACCATGGTGCCCAGAATGACCAGGAACATCAGAATGCCCATGTTGCCGCCGGCATTGGATGTCAGGCGGGAGACAAAATCCTGGAACGCATCAATGGGGCTGCCGTTGGTATACAGGAAGCAGCCCACGATAATGCCCAGGAACAAAGACGAATACACTTCCTTGGTGATCAAAGCCAGGACGATGGCCGCCACCGGCGGGAGCAAGGATGCGACGGTGCCCCAGACAAAGCTGGTATGCTCCACGTCGCCCTCGGCAAATGCTGCTGTCATCAGGACACATACAAGTGCGAAAATGACCAGCAGGAATTGGCCGAACCGTTTCATACGTGGTGAATTCATAATGGCCCTCCTATGAAATTGTGAATCCTAAAAGCTCCCCAACCCAAGGACTCGAGGGCTATCATACAAGATTGTTAACAGTTTGACAATAGATTTTTGCAAATCTTAACACACTTTGTCAATATCCGACAGAATAATCGCTAAATTTTTGTAAAAAAAGTCATGTGCTGCGCAAAAACCCCCCGCTCCAAGAGCGGGGGGTTTTTTATGTAAGAGTTAATCGCGCTGAGAGTGGGCGTTCATGGAGTGGTTGACCTTGCCGATCACCAGCATGACAAGCACCATAGAGACAATGGCGATGGGCAGGCAGATGAAGGGAACCTGGATAAACGCGGTGATGATATAGTTGACGAAGGCCACAACCGCGACGGTCACAGCGTAGGGCAACTGAGTGGCCACGTGGTTCAGGTGGTAGCACTGAGCGCCAGAGGACGCCATGATCGTGGTGTCGGAGATGGGAGAGCAGTGGTCGCCCATAACCGCGCCGCCCAAAGTGGCAGCGATGGAGATCATCAGCAGGTTGTTGTTCAGGTCACCCACGGTCAGATCCACAGCAGGAGTACCGCCGGAGAACACCGGGATGACGATGGGCAGCAGGATGGAGAAGGTGCCCCAGGAGGTACCGGTGGCGAAACCCAGGAACGCGGCGATGATGAACACTACGGCGGGCAGCAGGGCATACAGGCTGCCGCTGAGGTTCTCCACGATGCCGGCCACGAACTCGGGGGCGCCGAGGCCCTTGGTCACGTCGCCGATGGTCCAGGCCAGGCACAGGATCAGGATGGCGGGCACCATCTGCTTGAAGCCCTCGGGCAGGCAGTCCATCAGTTCGGTGAACTTCATGGAGCGGCGCACCATGAAATAAATCATGTTGATGATCAGGGCGATCAGAGAGCCCAGAGGCAGGGCATCAAAGGCGGAGGTGTTGGCAAAGGCGGTGATGAGGTCATGGCCTCCGTTCTGGAAGCCCACATAGATCATCGAGGACACGCAGCCGATGATCAGGATGATAACAGGAATGACCAGGTCGATGACCTTGCCGTTGGGGTTGAATTTCATCTCCTTGGCATCGGCGAAGGGACGCTCAGGCGTGGTATAGAGGTCACCCTTGGCGGCGTTGAGCTCGTGGGTACGCATGGGGCCGTAGTCGATGTTGAGGCAGGTCATCACAATGATGAACACCAGGGTCAGGATGGCGTAGTAGTTGAAGGGGATGGCCCGCAGGAAGATCTGGAAGCCGACCTCCTCATTGCCGATTACGCCGGTAACGGCCGCCGCCCAGGAGGAGACGGGCATCATGATACAAACAGGCGCCGCAGTGGCATCGCACATGTAGGACAGCTTGGCGCGGGAGATGTGGTGGCCGTCGGCCACAGGGCGCATCACGTTGCCGGTGGTCAGGTTGTTGAAGTAGTCATCCACGCCCAGCACAATCGCCAGGATGAAGGTGGACCACAGGGCGCCGGATTTGGTCTTGATGTGGGACACAGCCCAGTCGCCGTAGGCCTTGGAGCCGCCGGCCCGGATCATCAGGGCCACCATGGTGCCCAGGATGACCAGGAACATCAGGATACCCATGTTGCCGCCGGCATTGGAGCACAGGTGGCTGACAAAGAACTGGAACGCGTCGATGGGATTGCCGTTGACCTGCAGGAAGCAGCCAACCAGGATACCCAGGAACAGCGACGAGTAGACTTCCTTGGTGATCAGCGCCAGGCCGATGGCCACGACGGGCGGCAGCAGGGACGCGATGGTACCGTGAACCGCGCTGACAACCTCAGCGTCACCTTCTGCGAATGCGGCTGTGGTAAGAACACATGCAAGGGCGAATACGACGAGCAAGAGTTTCCCAAAGCGTCTCATGCGTGGTGAGTTCATAATAACCCTCCCTTATTTAATGCGAATCCTAAAAGCCTCCCCAACCCTAGGATTCGTACCTTATGATACACCATCATTCACAATTTGGCAATACTTTTTCGTCAAATTTAATATACACTCTTCCACTTTAGTGGGCCGAATTTCACATATTGAGCAAAAAGTTCTCAGCTTCCAGTGATTTCCTCACTCTGCGGAACGTTTTCTCATCCGGGCAGCGGACCGTGTGCAGGTGGATTCCGCCGGTCAATGCTGAGAGCGGACGGGCTCCGTGCTCCTCCACCCGCCGGACGAACTCAGCCACGTCGTACCGGGAGCGCACCCCCAGCAGTCCGGTGAGCTGGCCGTAAACCGGGTGCTCCACGATTACGTCCACCACCTCGCCCCCGGCGTCCACGATGGCGTTGAGCTCCCGCTCCATCTCCTCCGGAGCGTGAACACAGGCCACGGTGCGCTCCACGCCGCCTCCCCGTCCGCCCAGGAGATACCCCCGGGGCGTGGCCAGGATATCCGTCCCTCCGGCCCGGAGCAGGGCCACATCGCCCACGATGATCTGCCGGCTGACGGAGAAGCGCTCGGCCAAGGCGGCGGCGCTCACCGGCCCCACGGCCTCCTCCAGCGCCTGGGCCACGGCCTGCCGCCTGGCCTGCGCGGCTGACATTGACATGTGACAATTCCCCCTTTCTTCTCCCAGTATACCAGTTCCCGCTCCATCTGTAAATCATCTTGCTTTTTCCCCGGCGTCCGGTTAGAATAAGGTTGATCGTTTGCTGGAAAGGAGCTGTGGCAATGGACCGTGAGGAAGCCTTTGAATTTCTGGACCGGACGGCCCGCGGCATCGCGGAGATGTTCGGCTCCACCTGTGAGACCCTGGTCCACGACATGGGGGACCCCCGCCACCCCATCCTGTCCATCTACAACGGGCACGTCTCCGGCCGGACCGTGGGCTCCACCCTGGACATCCTGGGCACCGCCAAGGAGCTGGACGAGGACGCTCTGGTAACCGACTTCGTCAATCTCTACGCCACCACCCCATCGGGCCAGCAGATCAAGAGCAGCACCTTCCACCTCATCGGGGAGGGATACAACCTGGCCCTTGGCATCAACTTCGACTACAGCTCCCTGGTGTACGCCAACCGCATTCTGGTGGACCTCATGAGCGCGGAGGCCGACCTTCAGAGCGCCCTGTGGCACGGCGGGGACAGCCGTCTGGCCGATGTCTTTGACGAGTGTCTGGCCGCCGTTGGCAAGCCGGTCAGCGCCCTGAACAAGCGGGACCGGATGAAGATCATCGCCCTTCTGGACCAAAAGAACGCTTTCTCCTTCCGCAAGTCGGTGCCTTTTGTGGCCAAGCGGCTCCAGGTCTCCCGGTATACGGTCTATAAATACCTGGGTGAGCTGACCGGCGCCCATGCGGAGGAGAGCGAGGAGGAATAACGCCATGTACGAGGAAAAAATCAACGCCTATTTTGACGCCCCTGAGCGCCGGGCTGAGCTGGTGGAGGCCATCTCCCGGCTGGTACGCATTCGCAGCGTGCGGGAGGAGCCCTTGCCTGGCATGCCCTTCGGCCCCGGCCCCGCCGCCGCCTTGGCGGAGGGTCTGAAGCTGGCCGAAGAGCTGGGCTTTGCCACCCGCAACTACGATAACTACGTGGGCACCGCCGATCTCAACGACAAGGAGACCGCCCTTCACATTCTCTGCCACCTGGACGTGGTGGGCGAGGGCACCGGCTGGACAGTGACGGAGCCCTATGCGCCCAAGGAGGTGGACGGCATGCTCTACGGCCGGGGCACCGACGATGACAAGGGCCCCGTGGCCGCTGTCCTGCTGGCCATGAAGGCCGTGAAGGAGCTGGGCGTCCCCCTCCGGCGCAACGCCCGCCTGCTGATGGGCACTGACGAGGAGAGCGGCTCCAGCGACATCGCCTACTACTACGCCCGGGAGCCCTACGCCCCCTATGCCTTCTCCCCCGACGCGGAGTTCCCCCTCATCAACACCGAGAAGGGCAGCTATAAGCCGGTGTTCACCAAGTCCTGGCCCGCGGAGACCGCCACCCCCCGGGTGACCGAGTTCCGCGGCGGCTTCCGCATCAACGTGCTCCCGCCGGAGGCCGAGTGCTTGGTGGCCGGCCTGTCCGCCGGGGC
>OGEK01001816.1_pt1 | contig 12237 bp, 7 predicted proteins | sample 1570641 | NCBI WGS metagenome assembly OGEK01 (sample SAMEA2582136, study PRJEB24529) | metagenome | biome: Human gut stool | place: China | collected 2011
AGCAAAGTAGGCAAATATGCAGTATTAGACATTACTATGCTGGATGCAGCAGGTGCAAAGATTCAGCCTTTAAACAATGGCAATGTTCTTGTAACTATCGATGTTCCTTCAACATTAGATGCAAACAAAGGACTTGTTGTATATCGTATGGAAGATAACGGAACTTTAACAGAGTTAAAGACATCTGTTGAAAATGGTAAAGTTTCTTTTGAAACAAATCATTTCAGCACATACATCGTAGCAGAGAAAGCAGCCGTAGCAGAAGAAACAACTACAGCAGCTGCTGCAAAAGAAACAACTACAGCAAAGACAAATTCACCAAAGACAGGTGATGCAGCTCCGGTTGCAGCTCTTATGGTTGTAGCATTAGGTGCTTGCGGTGCGGTTATCGCATCTAAGAAAAAGAACGCTTAATCAGCAGGAATTCTGATTCTGAAAAAGATAAAGAATAAATAGAAGCGGGAGAGAATTGCAGGATTCTCTCCTGTTTATATGTATCAGAAGTTTGCAGAACTTTTTCTATCTTGTTGACGTTGCATAAAAAATGTGGTAGAATAAATGCAAATTTATGAAAGGTTACATAAATTTATCATATTTCAATAATATGTGAAAGGGAGGCTTTTTTTATCATGAAGAAAAGATTATTAACAGTAGCAGGAGCTACAGTGTTAGCACTCAGCATGAGTGTATCTGCATTCGCAGCAGATATGGTAACATCAGATGTTGATTATGGTACAGCAGGAAATGCGGTTGAAGGTTCAGAATGGAACTCAGCAGCAAATGGACAGTTTGAAATCAAAGATAACACAACCATTACATTCACATTCAATTCAACAACAAAGGATACATCAAATGCTGTATTCGGATGGGTTGCAGAAGTATCAGAAGATAGTAAGAACTGGTTTACCATTACACAGGGTGGTACTGGCTGGTTAGTAGGTGACTGGCTTACAAATGGTCAGTATACAATCGAGAAGAGCTGGGAAGATACAGATGCAGCTACATATGCAGAGGCTACAGTAGGTGCAGATGTTGTATTAAAGGTTACAAGATCTGGTAAACAGTTCGTATTTGAATCAACAACAAAAGGAAATGATGGAAAAGAATATACACAGAAAGCAGTAGGTGTACTTTCAGAAGAACCTACAGGTAGTGTATTTGTTCAGGTTGGTTGCGACCACGGTTCCATGATTATGTATAGTGCTAAATATTCAGAAGCCGGTGCTGTAGAAGAAGTAACAACAAAAGAAAAAGTAACCTTAAAACCAAATATGGATGCAAACAAAGGTGTTGCAGGAAGCAATGACAGCACAAGCGAATCAAATGACAGCGATTCAAGCACAACAGTTATCGTTGTAGTTGTAGCAGTAGTATTGGTTGTAGCTGTAGTAGCAGGTGTGCTGGTAGCAACAAAGAAAAAGAATAACTAACTAGAATATAAGACAGAATTATTATTGAATTATGATAAGAAAAGAGGCAGGTGATGCCTCTTTTCTGGTTCTATGCGAAAATTAAAATATGAACAGATTTTGAATTTGTCTGGTTTTAATAGCATGGAAAATTTTCTATAGTAAAATTGCACAAAAACGGAAGTCTGATAAGAAAATGAGAAAAATGCAGAAAAAGTAAAAAAACGGGCTTTGATTATTGCGTGAAAGAACTGAAAAAAACATGAGAATTGAGGAAAAATAGAAGAATAGGGAGAAAAGTAAATGATAAATTGTGTCGCTATTTGGCAAAAAGTATCATTATTTTGCAAAAATTCAAAATAAGATAGTTGTAATATTTCAACAAAAAATAGAACATATCAGATTGACATATATGGCGAAATTGTATATAATATTAACATAGTATAAGTGCGACCAGGCCTGCCTTCTTGTGTAAAATGACTAGAGAAGAGGGGTTTATTGTGCTTAAATATCAAATTAAGAGGAGGCATGTTTTATGAAACGTCGAGGCCTGACAAGGGTTGTGGCATTAGCAACAGTTGTTACCATGATGTCTGCGGAATTATCTGCATATGCGACAGAGAACGTAGACACAGCTGCAGGTACATCAACTGAAGCCACAGCGGAATCAGACGAGGCAGTGACTACCGATTTATCGGATGGCGATGCGAAAGCAGTCACCGATGAAACAGCGGCAACGGGAACTGTCGAAAATGAAAGGCTTGAACACAATTATGAAATAGTCAGCAAGAGTTATAAGAATCCTGTCTATACTGGCGAATCGATTGTGTATTCTGCAGAAGATGTTTTTGACGCAGAATCAAGTTCAGCCTTATTGGTAACTGATAAAAAAGAAACACATGACTATGGTACATCAGCCGTAGAATTGGGTTTGAATGATGAGGGAGCTGTTGATGAAAGTGGAAATGCGCTTCCGGGTAAAGTTGCTAAGTTAAAATTAAATGTAGAAAAAGCAGGTGTATATGCAGTTGCTTTTGATTATATTACAAATGACGAAGATTCCATACTTGTCCCGGAACTTTCATTATCATTAAATGGCGAGGTCCCATTTTATGAGTGTAACAGATTAATATATGAGAATTACTGGGCACCGGCAATTGATGAAGATACCGGAAAGGCAGTTAAGGAAACTGACCGTTATGGAAATCAGATCGTTGCAAGTCCGGAAAAAGTAATGAAATGGCAGAAGAAATATATTATGGATGCCAGCTACAGATATTCAACTCCATTAATGCTTGAGTTAAAGCAGGGAGAGAATGAGATTGGACTTACCCTGACAGAAGGCTCACTCATGATTGGAAATGTTTATCTGGAAGCAGAACCGGAACTGAATGAAGTTAAGACAGGAACTTCAGCAGAAGGAAGTAACATAATTACAGCACAGGCCGCAGAACCAGATTACAAGAATGATTCTGCAATCAGAGCTACCTGTGAGTATGACCCTGACCTGGATCCTTATGATGCAAAGACAAAGGTGCTCAATATTATTGACAGTGCTTCATTCTCAGGAGCAGGACAGAGTCTTACATACAAGTTTAATGTAGAAAAAGAAGGATATTATTATCTTGCATATCATTACCGTCAGGCAGATAAGACTGATATGCCGGTATTTGCCAACATTGTTATAGATCAGCAGCTGTTTATAACAGGCGATGATAATGCAGCAACAAATGATGTTTTAACATCTTATGCATTTGATTACACAAAGTCTTTCCAGAATGAAACCATTACGGACAAGGATGGAAAGAAGATGGCAATCTACTTCTCGGCAGGAGAACATACTATTACAACTACGATTTCAAATGACGTTCTTCGTCAGACACTTCAGGTTGTAGATCAGATTTCCAGCGAAGTAAGTGATTTGTCACTGGAAGTATCAAAAGTGTCAAGTACAACAGATAAGTACAGAAGTATTAAGATTACAGACTATGTACCGGATATCAATGACAGACTTGACAGATGGATGAAAGAACTGACTGAAGAATATGACAGACTTGCTGCTTATTCTCCGGAAGAGAATGTCGGAGCACTTTCTTCACTGAATCTTGCGATTGAGAAACTTAAGAGTCTTGCAGAAGAACCAAACAAGATTCCTTACCGTGTGAAAGAACTTAGTACAAGCTCCAGTTCAGTAAATCAGTATATTGCAAACTTTATTACAGATATTACAAAGAATGCGATTTCATTAGACAGAGTTTATCTCTATCAGGACGATACAGAACTTCCGGGTAAAGCAAGCATCTTTACCAAGATCTGGGGTTCTATTTTAAGATTCCTGGCATCTTTTGACAGCCAGGCATACTCGGTTGATAATTCAGATGATACCCATTTACAGGTATGGATTAACAGACCAAGACAGTATCTGGAAATTATTCAGAGAATGATTGATAACGAATTTACAGCAAAGACAGGTATTAAGGTAGACTTATCCATTATGCCTGATGCACAGAAACTGATTCTGTCAAATGCGGCGGGAAATGCGCCGGATGTGGCACAGGCAGTCGATTACGCACTCCCGATTGAATTTGCAATGAGAGATGCAGCAGTAGATTTAACACAGTTTGACGGAGCAAAAGAAGTTCTGGAACAGTTTTCACCAGGTTTATTCGTTCCTTCCACAATGAACGGAGGAATTTATTCATTGCCGGAAACATTCTACTTCTGGGTACTCTTCTACAGAACAGATATTTTAAACAAACTTGACATTGAAGTACCGGAGACAATCGAAGAAGTAGAAGAATTACTTCCGGAATTAAAGAACAGAGGTCTTGATTTCTTCTATCCGACAGCAGGTACAACAGGTACAAGAACATTTGCGATGACCACACCATTGATTTATCAGAATGGCGGTGCTTTATATGACAAGACGGCCGGTGATACAACACTTGACAGTGAGGCATCCATTAACGGATTTACAACATTAACAGAATTATTTACAATTTATGATATTCCACAGGAAATCACAAGTTTCTATCAGCATTTCAGAAACGGAGATATTCCGATTGGTGTTTCAGATTACTTCATGTACAGTACTTTGATTACAGCAGCTCCTGATATTGAAAACTCATGGCAGATTTCACTTGTTCCTGGTGTAAAAGATGAGGATGGAAACATTCAGCGTCAGACAGCCGGTGCAGCACAGTCATCCATGGTTCTTAAGAACTCAAGAAAAGCAAAAGTTGCATGTACAGAAGGTTATGGAAACAGCCAGAATGGTGAGATGGACAGACAGGAAGCTGCATGGGAGTACTTAAAGTGGTGGATGGATACAGATACTCAGGTTGAGTTCGGTACAACACTTCAGACAACATACGGTGAATCCTATATCTGGAACTCAGCAAATACAGAAGCATTCTCAAAACTTCCATGGAAGAGCCGTGATAAGCAGATTATTCTTGAACAGATGGATAATATTCAGGAAACACCGCGTATCCCTGGTACTTATATGTTAGAGAGAGAATTAAGTAATGCATATGTAGCAGTTGTAACAAATGGTGGTATACTTAGAACAGAACTTGACTCCGCAATTAAGCGAATCGACAGAGAAACTGAAAGAAAACTGAAAGAATTTGGTTATCTTGATTCGGAAGGCAATGTAATCAAAGAGTACACCGTACCGGATGTGGACTATGTAAAAGACATTATTAGTAAATTGGATTAAGGATAGGAGGAAATTTATAAAATGAAAACTGGTAAAAAATATCCCTTTTTGTTCCTGCTTCCATATCTGTTAGTCTTTACGGTATTCATTATCCTGCCGATTTGCGTAGCAGTAGTATTATCATTTACGGACTTTAATACCGTACAGATGCCTAATTTTGTAGGCTTTAACAACTATATTAATCTGGCAACACAGGACTCCATCTTCATGCAGTATGTATTACCGAATACGGTTACATTTGCACTGATTGTAGGACCTGGCGGATATTGCTTGTCATTCCTGCTTGCATGGGCAATTGCACAGCTGACAAGAGTACCGAGAACAATATTAGCACTTATTTTCTATTCACCTTCACTGACAACTGGTGTTGCCATGAACGTACTTTGGAAAATCATTTTCTCAGGTGATGCAACAGGTTATTTAAATGCTATCTGTATTAATCTGGGAATTCTGAATGAGCCGAGAACCTGGCTGATTTCAGACCTCCTTCCGATTATGATTATCATCGGACTGTGGAGTAGTGCGGGTGTTGGATTCCTTGCCATGTTAGCAGGTATTATGAATGCAGATGAGGAATTATATGAAGCGGGTGCAATCGATGGAATTAAGAACAGATTCCAGCAGATGATTTACATCACAATCCCGACAATGAAAGCACAGATGTTATTCGGTGCCGTTATGGCAATCGTAAATACATTTAATAACGGTGCAATCGGTGTTACCCTTTCAGGTACAAACCCGACGCCTGGATATGCAGGACAGTTAATTGTAAACCATATTGATGACTACGGATTTATCCGTTATGAAATGGGTTATGCAGCAGCAGTATCAGTTGTACTTCTTCTGATTATTACACTGTTCTCAAAGGTTGCAAGTTCATTATTCACAGAGAAAGAATAGAAAGGAGAGCGAAAAAATGGCCGGATATAAAGGAAATGGTATCAATCCATCAAAGTTTGACCGCAGTCAGATTAAAATCTATATAATTTTATTACCATTGGCAGTGTTTATGCTCTTCCCAATTGTATTTATTTTCTGTCATGCGTTTAAGCCACCAGCTGAGTTGTTTGCGTTCCCACCGAGATTCTATGTTGTAAACCCAACATTGGATAACTTTTCGGAACTGTTGAAATCAGCTCGTAATGCGGGTGTTCCATTGAGCCGATATGTAATGAACAGTGTGTTTGTTACAGCGGTTGTCTGCGTTGCAAATATTATTATGTCAACAATGGCAGCGTTTGCATTATCAAAGATGAAGTTTAAAACAAGAGGACTTATTTTCAATATCAATCAGAAGGCAATGATGTTCGTGCCTGCAGCAGTATTGATTCCTAGATACTTAATCATGAATGGTATGGGTATCCTGAATACATACTGGGCACATATCCTTCCACTGATTGCAATGCCTGTCAGCCTGTTCCTGATTAAACAGTTCGTTGACGGTGTACCGGATGCATTGATTGAAGCTGCATCCATTGATGGTGCTTCACCATTCAGAATTTACTGGTCAGTTATCCTTCCGCTGGTAAAACCTGCGATTGCAACAGGTGTCATCCTTGCATTTAACCAGGCTTGGCCATATGTGGAAAGTTCAAACAACTTTGTAAATACAGATAGTATGAAGACACTTTCATTCTACATGACAACCCTTGCCAATGCAAACAATGTTGTACAGGGCCAGGGTGTTGCAGCAGCAGCCTCCTTAATCATGTTTGTACCTCAGTTAATTTTATTCACCTTCTGTCAGAAAGACGTTATGAATACAATGGCAAGTTCAGGTATCAAATAATAATATAAAGTTATTTAGAATATTGAAGGAGGTCAATATGAAGAAAATTTATAAAAGAGCCATAGCATTTCTGTTTGCTGTTTTATTTATTGCTTTTGAAGTGGCACAGCCGGTTATATCTTTTGCAAAAGTACCATATAAGACATATACGCAGAATGGATATGGAGAATTAGTGGAAACGCAGACAGCGTACACACCATATTCCACAATTACAAAGATTCAGTCCAATATCGAAGGGGAAGATGACTTTGAGTTAAAGAAACCGGAAGATATTAAGATTGACTCAAAAGGTAACTTATTTATCGCAGATACAGGCAACCACCGCGTGGTTGTCTGCGATTCAACCGGTACACTGATTACCATTATCGGTGAAGAGGATTTAACAGATCCTACCGGAATCTTTGTCCGTGAAGAAGAAGACGGAACAGAACTCGTCTATGTAGCAGATCAGCAGTATGTTGGCAAAAAAGAAGGTGCTGTTGTTGTATATGATATGGACGGTAATCTGAAAGCAACTTATAAGAAACCGGATGATGTTCTGTACGGAAGCAGCACAAAGTATCAGCCACAGAAACTGGTTGTAGATAAAGGTGGAAATATGTATATTTCTGCAAAGGGTAATACAAATGGTGTTATCCAGATCTCTCCAAAGAATGGAGGAACTTTCCTCGGATACTTTGCAACAAATACAGCATCCGTAAATATTACAACAATCTTCTTAAACCTGATTTTATCAGATGAACAGAAGGCAAGAAGATCCATCACACCGTCTTCCGTTACAAACATCGGAATTGATGAGAAAGGTCTTATTTATACGGTAACATCTTCTGACAGTGTGGCAACACCGGTAAAGAAGTTAAACATTGCAGGTGGTAACCTTTTACAGTGTGATGTATATCCAAGCAACAGCCTTGCAATATGCGTAGGAAAGCATGGAAGTATCTTTGTTGGTACAAAGAATGGTTATATTTATGAATATACCAGTGAAGGTTCACTGCTCTTTGCCTTAGGTGCAAAAGATGACGGTTCACAGTACAGAATTGGTCTTTTCCAGAGCCTTTCAGCAGTAGAAGTAGATCAGAATGATAATATGTATGTACTTGATACCGAAGTAAGTACGATTCATATCTTTAAGCCAACCGAATTTACAACTCTTGTACATGATTCCCTCGACTATTTTGAAGAAGGAAAGTACGAAGAAAGTAAAGCTCCATTGGAGCAGGTAATCCAGATGAACGGTCTGTTCGATTATGCAAACATGGCTATGGGACGTGCTTTATATAATGAAGAGAATTATTCAGATGCATTATCCTACTATCGTCTGGCAAAGAATAAAGACGGTTATTCTGACTCTTTCTGGGAACTCAGAAATATCTGGCTTAACAAGTACGTTATGCATATGATTATTGCAATCGTAGCAGTTGTAATTGTTGTTAAGATTTTAAAGAAACTTGACAGAAGCAAGGGAATCTTTAATCCAATCAGAAAAGCAACAGAAAGCTTCAGAAGCAAGCAGCTTGTAAAACAGATTTTCTACGGATTTAAGTATATGCGTCATCCGTTTGATGGTACTTATGGTGTTAAGAGAGAAGGAATGTGTTCTTATCTCGCAACATTCATTGTCGGTGTCATTGGCATACTGGTATTTGTAATCAATAAATACTTCTGCGGATTCCTTGTAAAATATGTCAGGGACGGAAGATACAACATTGCAACAGATATTATTGAAATCGTAGTAGTTATGCTGTTCGCAGCACTTGTAACATACTTGATTTGTACAATTAATGATGGTGAAGCAAGATTTAAGGAAATATTAGTTGGTTATGTATATTCATTCATGCCATACATTGTACTCCAGCCATTCATCTACTTATTCGGAATGGTAGTTACCTACAATGAAATGTTTGTTATTGAATTTGCAAATATCATCATGTTTACATGGATTGTCATACTTATTTTCCTGACAATCAAAGAAATTAACAACTATTCAGTCAAAGAAACGTTTAAGGTAATTGGTCTTACAATATTTGCAGCATTTGTGTTTGTATTAATGGCATTTGTTATTTACATTCTCTTTGCTCAGATTATCGGATTCTTTACCTCATTCGGCGGAGAGGTGGTGCATCGAATTGGCGGCAGGTAAACTTAAAAGATTGCTCAGCATGGGACTCGTGTGTTTAATGCTGACTCCGATTGTATCATTTGCAACAAATGATACAGCAGGAGATACCCAGGCAGAAGAAACAAATGCAGACGACACAGCTGCAAGTGATAATAAGACAACTGCAAATACAGCTGCAGCACCGGTTGAAAAGAATGGTGTTGTAAAGCAGACAACAGGGGTCAGCTTTATTGACAAGATCAATTCAGCCTCTATCACAGTGGGTGGAGAATTATCACAGGAAAAAGTGGATCAGGCATTAAATAACCTGATTGCTTCTTCCGCAGACAGACGGAAAGCTGCTTATAAATTAGTAACAAAGCAGCCGGAAGCAGATTCCACACAGACAGAGAAAGCATTTGATTCCAGCAAGGTCATTGATGGACATATGTATGTCTGCGAATCAGAAGATTATGAATTATATGTAAAACCGTCAAACTTATCAATCTTATTGAGAGATAAGAAGACAGGAACATTATTAAGATCAACACTTGAAGATGAAGAAGCATATGTAAGAAGCAGCCAGACTCCTGCATTTAACCGAATTACTTCAGGAGTAACCATTATGCCGATTAAGTACGATCCGGAATCAGAATCACGTTCCGGTATGTACGATAAGACAAACAGCCAGGCTTCTTCCAGAGATGCAGAGATTACCTATGATAAGACAACAAATGGATTTACTGCACATCTGAACTTTAACAATAAGCAGAATGATGTATCATTAAAAGGACTTAATATTCAGTTTGATCTTGTAGTAACCCTGGATGATATGGGACTCCATGTATCTATTCCGGATGATACCATCAAAGAAAATCTGGAAGATGGTAAACTTGGTTACATGATGGGGGATGTATATCTTTTCCCATTATTAGGATATACCGATCGTGGTGACACAGACGGATATATGATTTTACCGGATGGAAATGGTATTATCGTAAATTTCCAGGATTTCTATCAGGATGGTACTGCAAAATATAAGAGCGGATATTCTGCAAGAGTTTACGGTACAGATGTCAGCCTCGATACGATCACAACAGACGATTCCAGTAAGGAAAGAGAAGACTTTAACGATTCTGAAGATGTCATTGCTCCATATTTCGGTATGGTACATGATTATTCTGCATTCAATGACGGAAGTCATGAAAAGGATATCGCAGTACTCGGTTTTGTAACAAGCGGTGAATATGCATGCACAATCAAAGGTAACTTCAATGGTGTAAACTCATCCTTTGAAAACTATGTATTTGCCAATGCTACTTACAGAGAAGTATATCAGCAGCCGGTTGATAATGCTTCCAACAGCGCCATGACAGAAGTAACGGATATTGCCCTTCAGAATTTACAGATTGATTTCCTGCTTGCAAGTGGCGACGAAGCAAATTATTCCGGGCTTGCCAATAAGACAAGGGAACTTCTGAAAGATAAGGGTATTATCACAGAGGCAAAAGATCTGGATTATGATGTAAGAATCGATTTCCTGGGTGTTGATAAAGAAAACTTCCTTCTTTTCAGAAGAAATGTTGTAGCAACAACCATTGAAAATATCGAAACAATTATATCAAAACTCCAGGAAAACGGTGTTGAAGATATCGCAGCTTATTATGACGGCTGGCAGAAAGATGGAATGTACAATCTGCCGAATACAGACTTCAAAGTAGACAGTGATCTCGGTGGAAACAGTGCATTAAAGAAGCTGTCAGATAAGTATGATGGTACATCCGTAAGCCTCTCCCTGATTCAGGATATGCTTACAATTAATGATACCACTTCAAATTCAACCTTTACAGCAATGAAGCTGATTAATAAGAGAACATACTCTTATACCGACAGATTCTTAAACGTGTATAAGACATTTAAGTATCTGACACCTTCAAAGACAAATGAATATCTTAAGACATTTGCAGATAATGTACAGAAGGGTGGAATTAGTAATATTTCCTTATCCGGATTTACAGATACTTTATCAAGTTATTCATTAAACAGCAAAAAGTATACAAGAAAAGATGCAATGGATTATTACACCAGTGCAATGGATGAAGTAATCGGCAAAGGAATGAATGTATCCATGGAAGAACCGTCCATGTATTTATGGAAATATACAGATGAATATCTGGATATGCCAATCAGCTCATCCATGTATGTGTACACTTCCAGTGAAATTCCTTTCCTTACATCAGTACTCAAAGGAAGTATGAAGGTTTATTCCGAATATGTGAACTTTGAAGCTAATCAGACAGAATTCTTCTTGAAGTTAATTGAAACAGGTGTTTACCCATCTTTCTTATTAACTTATGAGAGTCCTACAGTACTTCAGTATACAAACTCAAGCTGGGATTATTCCTCAGATTATGAGCAGTATATCAGTGTTATTTCAGAGTTCAACCAGGATTTGAAAGCAGTAAATGAGAAGACAGAAGGAGCCTCTATTGTAAAACACCAGATGAATTACGATGGTAATAACAATCTGACAAAGGTAACTTACAGTAACGGTACGGTTGTTTATGTGAACTACTCAGAAGACGCTGTTTCAGCTGATGGAGAAACTATCGATGGATTATCATATAAGGTAGGTGAAGAATAATGTCAACTAAAACAGAAGAAATTAAAGAAGAAATCAAAGAGCAGCCGAAAAAGGAAAAGGCTCCGAAGGAAGAAAAGAAAGATACAAAGAAGAAAAAGAAAACCTATACCGTAGACGAACTCTTGAGCCAGAATGAGAGAATGGAATTATTCGACGAGTATGGCAGAAGGAAGAAAATCAAGGTAAAGGTAAAAGAAGGCAAGTTAAAGAAGCGTGAAAACAGAATGGGTTATGTGTTCATGATTCCATATGTTGCCGGTGCATTAATCTGTCTGCTGTATCCGTTAATCATAGCGATTATCTACGCATTCAGTAATGTAGTTGTAAAAACAAATACCGTTACCTTTAATGGTATCCAGAACTTTGCAAGTGTACTTGATAAGAACCCTGAGCTGATTACCCAGCTCGGTACACTGGCATTCAAGATGCTTCTTGGTGTACCACTTATCGTAGTATTTGTTATGAAATTCTTCGGTGGTGTCGTATGTCGAATCGCGCTTAATACAGTATTCAAGGGGGATTTCAAAGATGAGCAACAATAAAGAAACAAACAATCCATTTGATATATTTATT
>OGEK01001819.1_pt1 | contig 12215 bp, 9 predicted proteins | sample 1570641 | NCBI WGS metagenome assembly OGEK01 (sample SAMEA2582136, study PRJEB24529) | metagenome | biome: Human gut stool | place: China | collected 2011
GCTGCATGTCCGGCAGCTGCGGCGCCAGCTGGCGGCAGAAGATCCCCATATAGGCGACTTCCTCCAGCACGATGGCATTATGCACCGCATCTTCCGCGTTTTTACCCCAGGCAAACGGGCCGTGGGAGTGCACCAGCACGCCGGGCATTTGCGCGGCGTCGATTCCCTGTTTTTCGAAGGTTTCGACAATGACGTTGCCGGTTTCCCACTCATACTCGCCGTTGATCTCCGCATCGGTCATCAGACGCGTGCAGGGAATGGTGCCGTAAAAGTAGTCCGCGTGGGTGGTGCCGGTCGCCGGGATGGACTGGCCCGCCTGCGCCCAGATGGTGGCATGGCGTGAATGGGTATGCACGATACCGCCGATGGTTGGGAATGAGCGGTACAGCAGGCGGTGGGTTGGCGTATCGGAGGAGGGCTTTTTGTTCCCTTCCACCACTTCACCCGTTTCGATGCTGACCACCACCATATCGTTCGCCGTCATCACCGCGTAATCGACGCCGGAAGGCTTGATCACGAACACGCCTTTTTCGCGGTCAACGGCGCTGACGTTGCCCCAGGTCAGGGTGACCAGATTATGTTTCGGCAGCGCCAGGTTGGCTTCGAGCACTTGGCGTTTGAGCTCTTCTAACATTGTTGTCTCCAGTGCCGGATGGCGCTTCGCTTATCCGGCCTACAGAACCGTAGGCCCGGTAAACGCGGTGCCACCGGGCATTCAGGGCTTAGCGTTTTGAACCGTAATAGACTTCGTTCCAGCGCAGCGCGTCTTTAAAGGCGGGCAGGCGGGTATCGTTATCAATCACGGTCAGCTCGATATCATGCAGCTCGGCGAACTGACGCATGTCGTTCAGATCCAGCGCGTGGCTGAAGACGGTATGGTGCGCGCCGCCGGCCAGGATCCAGGCTTCTGACGCGGTCGGCAGATCCGGCTGTGCTTTCCACAGGGCGTTGGCGACCGGCAGTTTCGGCAGGGAGTGTGGCGTTTCAACCGCATCGACGCAGTTCACCAGCAGGCGGAAACGATCGCCCAGATCGATCAGGCTGGCGTTGATGGCCGGGCCCGTGCGGGTGTTGAAGATCAGACGCGCCGGATCGGCTTTACCGCCGATGCCGAGGTACTGCACGTCGAGGATCGGTTTTTCCTCTACCGCGATAGAAGGACACACTTCCAGCATGTGCGAGCCGAGCACCAGGTCATTGCCGTTTTCGAAGTGGTAGGTGTAGTCCTCCATAAAGGAGGTGCCGCCCTGCAGACCGGTCGACATCACCTTCATGATGCGAAGCAGAGCGGCAGTTTTCCAGTCGCCTTCGCCCGCAAAGCCGTAGCCCTGCTGCATCAGGCGTTGTACTGCCAGACCCGGCAGCTGTTTCAGACCGTGGAGATCTTCAAAGGTGGTGGTAAAGGCGTGGAAACCGCCCTGTTCCAGGAAGCGCTTCATGCCCAGCTCAATGCGCGCCGCGTCCAACACGTTCTGGCGCTTGTCGCCGTTGATTTGTGCCGCAGGCGTCAGGCGGTAGCTGCTTTCGTACTCGTCCACCAGCGCGCTCACGTCGCCATCGCTGATGTCATTTACCACCTGCACCAGATCGCCCACCGCCCAGGTATTCACGGAGAAGCCGAACTTGATCTGCGCGGCCACTTTATCGCCGTCGGTGACCGCCACTTCACGCATGTTGTCGCCGAAACGCACCACTTTCAGGTGGCGGGTATCCTGCTTAGAGACCGCTTGACGCATCCAGGCGCCGATACGCTGTTGCGCCTTGCCATCCTGCCAGTGGCCGGTGACCACCGCGTGCTGCTGACGCATACGCGCGCCGATGAAGCCGAACTCGCGGCCGCCGTGTGCGGTCTGGTTCAGGTTCATGAAGTCCATGTCGATGCTGTCCCACGGCAGGGAGGCGTTGAACTGGGTATGGAACTGCAGCAGCGGTTTGTTGAGGATAGACAGGCCGTTGATCCACATTTTTGCCGGTGAGAAGGTGTGCAGCCACACCACCAAACCGGCGCATTTATCGTCGTAGTTGGCGTCGCGGCAGATGTGGGTGATTTCGTCCGGCGTCGTGCCCAGCGGTTTCAGCACCAGTTTGCACGGCAGTTTGGCTTCCGCGTTCAGCGCGTTAACGACGTGCTCCGCGTGTTTCGTTACCTGCTGCAGCGCTTCCGGTCCGTAAAGATGCTGGCTGCCAATCACAAACCACACTTCATAGTTATTAAAAATGGTCATCATCGTGTCCTTAATGGGTCAGGGTTGCCGTAGTGTCCACGGTGCTTTTGGCCGGGGCGGCGACAGGGAGATAGTGAAGTTCGGCGCTTTTTGCCCATTGCTGGTAGCGCTGATAAAGCTGTTCAAAGCGTTGTGCCTGCTGGGCACGCGGCTGAAGGGTGTTTTCGACGGCACTCGCCATATGCTGCTGCGCGGTGGGGATATCCGCATGGACGCCAGCGGCTACGGCGGCGAAAATTGCCGCCCCCAGCGCGCAGCACTGATCGGAGGCCACAATCTGGAGCGGACGGTTCAGCACGTCGCAGCAGGCCTGCATGATCACCGGGTTTTTACGGGCGATGCCGCCCAGCGCCATCACGTTATTCACGTCGATGCCCTGCTCGGTGAAGCACTCCATAATCGCGCGGGCGCCGAAGGCGGTGGCGGCAATCAGACCGCCGAACAGCGCAGGCGCGTCGGTCGCCAGGTTGAGGTCGGTAATCACCCCTTTCAGGCGCTGGTTGGCAAACGGCGTGCGGCGGCCGTTAAACCAGTCCAGCACCACCGGGAGGTGGTCGAGAGACGGATTTTTAGCCCAGGCGTCGGTAAGCTGCGGCAGGAGCTGCTTTTTGCTCTCGGCGATCTGGGTTTTCAGTTCAGGATGTGCCGCCGCCAGCCGATCCAGCGGCCAGCCGAGCACGCGGCCAAACCAGGCGTAGATATCGCCAAACGCGGACTGACCGGCTTCGAGGCCGATAAAGTCTGGCACCACGCTGCCGTCAACTTGGCCGCAGATGCCTTTTACCGCGCGGTCGCCGACGGTGGCTTTATCTGCCGTCAGGATGTCGCAGGTGGAGGTGCCGATCACTTTTACCAGCGTGTTTGGCTGTGCGCCCGCGCCCACGGCGCCCATATGGCAGTCAAACGCGCCGCCGGAGATAGCTACGTTCTGCGGCAGGCCGAGACGCGTCGCCCACTCTTCGCAGAGGGTGCCGACGGGAATATCGGCGGTGAAGGTGTCGGTAAACAGCGGGTATGACAGGCTCTTGTTGACGATCGGGTCGAGCTCATCAAAGAACGCGGCCGGAGGCAGACCGCCCCAGCTTTCATGCCACAGGGATTTATGCCCGGCGCTGCAGCGGCCGCGGCGGATATCCTGCGGGCGCGTGGTGCCGGAGAGCAGGGCGGGAACCCAGTCGCATAGCTCAATCCAGGACGCCGCTGCCTGTGCGACAGACGCGTCCGCGCGGGTGACGTGCAGGATCTTGGCCCAGAACCACTCGCTGGAGTAAATCCCGCCGATATACCGTGAGTAGTCGGTTTTGCCCGGCTGATGGCATAAGCGGGTGATGGCTTCGGCCTCTTCCACGGCGGTATGGTCTTTCCACAGCACGAACATGGCGTTCGGGTTGTCGGCAAACTCAGGACGCAGCGCCAGCACGCGGCCTTCGGCATCGACAGGGGCAGGCGTAGAGCCGGTGCTGTCGACGCCAATCCCCACAACATCGGCCCGCTGGGCGTCGGTCAGGTCTGCCAGAACGGTTTTGATCGCCGCTTCCATCGACTCGATGTAGTCCCGCGGGTGGTGACGGAACTGGTTGTTTGGCGCATCGCAGTAGCGCCCCTCTTGCCAGCGCGGATACCACTCAACGCTGGTTGCTATCTCCTGGCCGGACGTACAGTCCACTGCCAGCGCGCGAACTGAATCGCTGCCAAAATCGAGGCCAATCGCAATTGCCATGGTGTTGCTCCATCGAAAAAACAGGTATGGAAGAACATTAGAGACTGGGGACAAAAGTCGTCAGGCAGGATCCGCTAATCTTATGGACTAAATTGCTGTTACAACGGAAAGTGTGACGCCGTGCAAATATTCAATGTGGACATTTCTGCCGCACTTATAGACACTTTTGTTACTGGTTATCTGCCTGCTCTGGCGGAGAAATCAGGGGGAAAGGCTGAAACATGGCGGACGTAAAAGCGGCGTGATGCTTTTTGGATCTTTTCGCGGGCCATTTTTAACCTGCATTTAGTGATATGGACAATTGGTTTCCTTCAGGACCCTTGGGAGAACTGAATCTATGGCCGAAACGCAGAACGATCCCCTGCTGCCGGGATACTCGTTTAACGCGCACCTTGTGGCGGGGCTGACCCCTATCGAGGCTGAGGGATATCTCGACTTTTACGTCGACCGACCGCTCGGGATGAAAGGGTATATCCTCAACCTGACCGTGCGGGGGGAAGGGATCATCAAGAACGGTGACCAGCAGTTCGTCTGCCGCCCGGGGGATATCCTGCTGTTCCCGCCGGGGGAGATCCACCACTATGGCCGTCATCCGGATGCCAAAGAGTGGTATCACCAGTGGGTCTACTTCCGTCCGCGCGCCTACTGGCAGGAGTGGCTTTCCTGGCCGGCTATTTTTGCTCACACCGGGTTTTATCGCCCGGATGAGGTGCATCTGGCGCAGTTTCGCGAGCTTTTTGCCCAGATAATCGAGGCGGGGCAGGCTGGTGGACGCTATGCCGAACTGCTGGCGATAAACCTCCTTGAACAGCTGCTGCTGCGGCGGATGGAGGCGATTAACGCGTCGCTTAACCCGCCGCTGGATAACCGCGTGCGCGACGCCTGCCAGTACATCAGCGACCACCTGGCCGATAGCCAGTTTGATATCGCCAGCGTTGCCCAGCACGTCTGCCTGTCGCCGTCGCGTCTGTCGCACCTGTTCCGCCAACAGCTTGGCGTCAGCGTACTGAGCTGGCGCGAGGATCAGCGCATCAGCCAGGCGAAGCTGCTGCTCAGCACCACCCGGATGCCCATCGCCACCGTGGGGCGCAACGTGGGCTTTGAGGATCAGCTCTATTTCTCCCGCGTATTTAAAAAATGTACCGGTGCCAGCCCCAGTGAATTTCGCGCGGGATGTGAATAAACGGTAAAAAAAGATAAACAAACAGGTGAATGCGGAAAGCAACCTGTAAACTATTCAGACAATTGTTGCCTTGACGCGGTGCGGGGCGCTAAGCAGAATCGCTGATTCGTTTTCTGACCGGAATAGTTATGCAGGCATTGCTGGAACACTTTATTACCCAGTCCGTTATGTACTCGCTCATCGCCGTGGCGCTGGTGGCGTTTCTGGAATCGCTGGCGCTTGTCGGGTTAATCCTGCCCGGCACCGTGATGATGGCGGGGCTTGGGGCGCTTATCGGCAGCGGTGAGGTCAATTTCTGGCAGGCATGGCTGGCCGGGATTATCGGCTGTCTGCTGGGGGACTGGATCTCATTCTGGCTGGGCTGGCGCTTTAAGAAGCCGTTGCACCGCTGGTCGTTCATGAAAAAGAACAAAGCGCTGCTCGATAAAACCGAGCATGCGCTGCACCAGCACAGCATGTTTACCATCCTCGTGGGCCGCTTTGTTGGGCCAACGCGTCCGCTGGTGCCGATGGTGGCCGGGATGCTGGATCTCCCCGTCGCGAAATTTGTGGTGCCGAACATTATCGGCTGCGTCTTCTGGCCGCCGTTCTACTTCCTGCCGGGTATTCTTGCGGGCGCGGCCATCGATATTCCTGACGGTATGCAAAGCGGTGAGTTTAAGTGGCTGCTGCTGGGCACGGCGGTGCTGCTGTGGCTGGCGGTCTGGCTCTGCTGGCGGCTGTGGCGCAGCGCGAAAGCGAGCGTCGATCGCCTGACGCGCTATCTTCCGCGCTCTCGTCTTTTGTGGCTGGCCCCGCTGACGCTGGGTGTAGCTGTGGTAGCCCTGGTCGCGCTGATTCGCCACCCGCTGATGCCGGTGTACGGCGAGATCCTGTTGAAGGTGGTAAGCCGTTAATCGGTTTCCCGCTCTAGTATCCCATATCTCGGTAAGCCCGGTTTGAGCTGGTGATCGACAGTAAAGCGCCTGTTACCGCTGGAACCAGAACAGAGAGTATTATGCTTGCCGCTAATACCAGTATGGAAGGCATCTCACCGGGCTTATTGGTTATCATCATAATGAAAAATAAGGAAAATAATAAAAAGAGCCCCGTCATTACCCCATTAATAAAGGGATGCAGCCAAACGTCCCATCGGCAGGTTTCGGATACATGAGTATCCTGCGAGGAAAGCGCGGTGATGGAAAATTTATTCATTGCTGAATTCGCCACCAGCTGAGTTCCCTGCGCATATTTTACCGCATCGGCAGCAAGCGCCAGCGCCAGCCATCTGTATCCCTCGCTCTTTTCCCCGAGTGAGGATTCCATTTCCAGCCGTTCCATAACAGCGTTTTTAGCATCCAGCGCCTGCATCAAAGGATATTTTTCCGTGCGGGATAATCCGCTGTACCAGAGCGCTTTTGGGGCCGTCACAGGGCCAACATCCAGATAAACCGGCATCGTTTCTTCTACGTCCGTGATCTTACTCATCGGTTGGTACAGATAAACCGGTTTCTCTCCCTCTGTATGCACGTATTGGTTAGTGAACAGAAAAGCGCAGGCGTTTTCCATGCGCTTACTGTCACCGTCTTCACCATGCATATCGACGACGATCAGCAGCCTGTTAACGATGAACTTGTCGCTTGCCGCTATCCATTCCCCGATGAGCGAGTAGTCAGGGCACTCGCTGATAAACTGAATTTTGCCGCTTTGCGCACTGTGTAACTTCAGATTTCCCAGCACTCGTCTCAGATCCTCAACACAGTTCGCATCGCCCCCGCGAACCCAGACGTATGTTTGCCTTAGCTGATACGCACTCATTTTGAGCTTATCGGCCATCGGCGCGAGCAGGCGCGAAAAGACGGCTTCGTCCGGAGTCTGGTCAAACGCTTCGGTTGCCTCAATCTTTAGCGGCGTTTTGGGCGCCAGCGGAAACTCACCTTCAAGCTTTAGCATATTCAGCGCCAGCTGATCGACCGGAGAGAGAACCGACCAGGCTGCAATGGTGAGGTTCTGACGCGCAAAACGTTTTAGCCGGATAGCCCTCTCTTTTGCTATATATTTGCGAGTTTCTGCATAGTTTACTGACGTACTTATTATCATTTTCAGCGCAAATACCAGACACGTTACCAGGCTGAGCGGAAGCAGTACGGACGGCAAGAAAAAAAAGAGCGTCACATGTTTATTCTGAGGCCAGTTAACAATCTCAAGAATGATCCCCATGACAACAGCGACGATATACACAGCAACGATCGCTAACGTCGGCATTTTTACGTCAGCATCTTTCTGCTTCGAATATAACCACCACTCCATTATATAGCCCCCGCCGTTGGCAGCGTTGTCCTTATTTCACACCCGCACGCCGCTTTACACCGGTCGACAACCACGCCTCGTCCGAGCATCGTCCAGCGTGGATGGCACTCTGTAATCGGGTACTTCCCTTTGTGCAGCAGGCATTCAACGATGTCATCTTTTAGCGCCACGGGTTTACCCATGAAATTGGCCCCTGAAGCTGAAGTCACTTTTCCACCGTTCGCCAGCGGATCGTCTAAGCGAATTACGCCGTTCATTGTTTATCCTTAGTCGTTTATCGCGCATCCATGTCACAGCGCATATGGTCCCAGCCGGTGTAGCCTTTCACTTCAGGGACCTTATCGGGTTGGTCTTCCCAATTAGTCTGCAATGACTGTACGGTGTCCTTGAGGCCTTGCTTCGTCATATAAACCATTCCCCATGCCCAGCCACCCGTTCCTGCTGTAATATCGCCCTGCACCCCATCCTGAAGTTCGTAATGAATACCCTTACCACCGGGCAATAGACGGGGGTCATCAAACGGCCTGGAGGACATATAAAGGCGGTGCTTTGTCTGCAGAAAGCCCTGGTCATTCACTACTGTGAAAGAAAGAATGTCGTCATAGGGAGGTGCATTGTCTCCATTAGGTTCATTTTCTCCGGGCGAGAATGAGGACGGGTGCCAGGTTTTGCCATAATCCTTTGATACAATAAATCCCGCAGATTCCCAGGCTGGAATGGCAATATAACGCTCAGAGTTATGAATGAATTGTTTGGTATATATACGGTAAAACTGGAAGTACGGCTGAGAATGAATTGCTTTCTGGGTATCGGTATACCAGAGCTCGCCTTCACAGTCCCAGCCCTTCAGTTCGAGATAACGATGGTCATCGAAACGATAGACCACCTGCGTCGGCGGCTCGTTGGCCTGACAGCCTGAAGCCATCATTACAGCAGCGGCAGCTATGCCTGAGAATAATGCTTTCATTGGTTAGCGCCCCGCATCCATGTCACATTGCATATGGTCCCAGCCGGTGTAGTCTTTTACTTCAGGGACCTTATCGGGTTGGTCTTCCCAATTAGTCTGCAATGACTGTACGGTGTCCTTGAGGCCTTGCTTCGTCATATAAACCATTCCCCATGCCCAGCCCCCCGTTCCTGCTTTAATATCGCCCTGGACCCCATCCTGAAGTTCGTAATGAATACCCTTACCACCGGGCAATAGTCGGGGGTCATCAAACGGTCTGGATGACATATAAAGGCTGCGCTTTGTCTGCAGAAAGCCCTGGTCATTCGCCACTGTAAAAGAAATAACATCATCTCGTGGAGGTGAGTTCATTCCATCCGGTTCGTTTCCTCCGGGAGAGAATTGTGCAACCTGCCACGTTTTCCCGTAGTCCTTAGAGACACGAAACCCACCGACTCCCCAGCCTGTAATAGCGATGTATCGTTCTGAGGGATGGACAAACTTTTTAGTAAATATTCTGTAAAACTGGCTGACAGGTTCAGAATGAATCCCCCGCTGCGTATCGGTGTACCAGAGCTCACCTTCACAGTCCCAGCCTTTCAGTTCCAGATAACGATGGTCATCAAAGCGATAAACCACCTGCGTCGGCGGCTCGTTGGCCTGACAGCCTGAAGCCATCAGTACAGCAGCAACAGCTATGCCTGAACATAATGCTTTCATTGGTTAGCGCCCCGCATCCATGTCACATTGCATATGGTCCCAGCCGGTGTAACCTTTCACTTCAGGGACTTTATCTGGCAAATTCTGATAATTGGATTCACGCCTGACGACTTTTCCCTCCAGCCATCCTTTTGTGAAATACACCATCCCCCATTTCCAGCCAGGTGCATCTGAAGTTATTTCGTCCACCTCACCATTTTCAAGCTGGTACTTAATTCCAGAACCACCTGGCAATACGCGCGGATCGTCAAATGGTCTGGATGACATATAAAGGCGGTGCTTTGTCTGCAGAAAGCCCTGGTCATTCACTACTGTGAAAGAAAGAATGTCATCATAGGGAGGTGCATTGTCTCCATTAGGTTCATTTTCGCCGGGCGAGAATGAGGACGGGTACCAGGTTTTGCCATAATCCTTTGATACAATAAATCCCGCAGAATCCCAGGCTGGAATGGCAATATAACGCTCAGAGCTATGAATGAATTGTTTGGTATATATACGGTAAAACTGGAAGTACGGCTGAGAATGAATTGCTTTCTGTGTATCGGTATACCAGAGCTCGCCTTCACAATCCCAGCCCTTCAGCTCTAGAAAACGATGGTCATCGAAACGATAAACCACCTGTGTCGGCGGCTCCTTTGCCTGACAACCTGAAGACATCAGCAATATAGCCAAGGCTGTTCCTATTGTATTTTTCATTTCACTTTACTTCCCTGTTTTGTTCAATAAGAGCTAAGATCGAGTGCCGATATCTGATTTTGTAAACCCAGTTCACGGTCACTTTTTGCCTTCGGCATATCCCATTGAAGATTTGCAATTTCCTGATTACCTTCTGCCAGATCGCGCGATGGTTTAACAGTCGTTGCATTATAAAAATCGTTTACAACCCCAAACTTGCCTTTCGGCAGAATTTCATCAGGTCTATTCATAAAATTCTTCGTTTCTGGAAGGTTTAATTTACCCGACCGATAATATTCTTTTGCCTGCAAATTCTTGCCTAAAGGATCCCGCCAGTCCGCGCGGTGCAGCAGGTCTTCCCAGAATTTGCCCGCCTTATAATCAAAGGACCGGCACTGGCCGATGGCCAGGTCATAAGCCATCGCATGGGACGGGGCATATTCACTCATCACGATTGACGAGTGCTGGCTGTAACTTACCGGGTCGGATTTCGCCCATTCCTTTTCCAGCTCTTCGCGCGGGCGAAGCCAGGTTAATGCCACGGTCGGAAAATCCTTTGAACCTGCCACCACACCGTTAATCACCTGGACACCACGCTCATAGCTTTCCATTTTCAGCTCATCAGGCGTCAAGACATGGCCGGGATGCCAGCTTAGGCTTTGGTATCTGCTGACACCGTACGTGGCGCTTTGCGTCCGTTTGATGGCGTAGGCTTTTGCTGAATAAGAGATATAGGCGTCAGGGCTGTCCGGATCGATGGAGGCGGTATACGGCTTATCTCTCGTTTTTGGATCGTTGCCTTTATAATTATTTGCCCCCTGCAATGTGAATATAAACTTCACCGGTAGCTCTTCACCGTTCACCATCACGTCATGCGCGGTGTAAGAGGCGTTTCCGACTGAACTGTAATCCGCATCACCCGTTCTCACGGGCGGCAGGCTAAACGGTTTCCCGTCCGGCGTCGTTCCCACCTCTCCATGTTGATAAAATACCCTCTGATACAGGTTTGGAATATGGCTGGCAATATCTTCAGGAATACCGCGCCAGCCGAACCCCTGTATGTTCTTGAGGGAGACGGTGCCGTCATTCGGACAAAAATAGTTATAGACCCGGCCGTTATTATCGCGCCTGTATCTTGTATCCGTCCTTAACGGGTTGTCGGACGGTTTACGCAGCGTGCAGGCCGCTTCCATTGCCAGAATATCGGCTTCTGTTATCTCACCGCCTTTGTAATGCGTCGCCATCAGTGCGCAAAAGTTCTTAAACGTCTGCACCCGCGCATCGGATGTCTGATGATGACCCGGTTGAATATCTTCAGCCAGCCGACTTTCGAGCGAGTAAGGGGAGTGATTGAGAATGACGCAGTTAACCGGCTCATATCCCGCCTGCTTCACCAGCATGTTTGCCAGCATGGTGATAATCGTCCCCTGACTGTGGGCCACGATATTGATAACGTCATTTCTTGTTACGTCTTCTGCACGTATCTGAAGAATCAAATCCGCCAGGCGCTGTGCTGCGAAGAACTGGTAGATGCGGTGCGGGTTAGGAAAGATAGGGTGCGTGAAATCTCCACCATTCGCATGCAACGTTATAATCCCTGCTGCGGACGTTGCGAATCCCCCCGCGCCTGGCCCCAGCATATCCGGAATATTGGTTGTCGCATTCGCAAAGGTGCCGCCGCCCTTGGCATAGTTCACATCAAGCGCGTTACCAAAATTGTCGTTCTGATATTTAAACGCCCCCTGGCCGTCATTTCCCAAATCCGCTTTTTTCTTCGCATCATCCTCCTGGTAAGCGTCGAACGGCAGATGTGCCTCCGCCTTGAGCTTGCTGACTTCATTGCGATAGCGCTGCTGATCTGCGCGGTATTCTTCATGCGTTACAGGCTTATAGCCCCAGTAAAACGGGATAACAGGCGAGCGGCCCGGCGCCGCGATTTTCTTTTGCGCCTCTTCATTGTGCGTCATGATGAAGTGATTCCATTCATGCGCGTACATATCTGTCCGGTTAAGCCGTTTATTTAACCCGGCGATAATGCCCTTCTCCTGATTCTGATAAGCTTCACCCACATCGTTTACCCCATGAACCAGAATCACGATCCCCGGCATCGGACGAGGAATGCCCACCCTGCATGTCTGCGCCGTCAGGCTTAATGATTTGGGAACGGGGATATCGTTCTCAGAGACCACGCGCGGGCAATACGGGCTTTTCTTCTCATCAGCCATCAGAGTACCTCCAGTTTGTACGAATCAAGGTCGGCCGCATCCAGCAGCGGGGAACAGCCATTGCTGTCGGTCACGCCTTCAATCATTTGGCCCGCCGAGCTTTTAAGGCGGAACGCGCGATTAGCGAGGATCTGCTCCGGGTCGTCAGACGCATGCAGCTGATAGCGCTGTGCAAACGCGCCCTGGTTAAATGCAGGCGGTTGCGTTTGCACGCTTTCCGCCCCTTTATAGG